>Ga0208648_1000171_pt1 | contig 70588 bp, 72 predicted proteins | sample AntAceMetag02UKL_FD_184772 | JGI IMG/M metagenome (GOLD analysis project Ga0208648, IMG submission 184772) | Saline lake microbial communities from Ace Lake, Antarctica - Antarctic Ace Lake Metagenome 02UKL (SPAdes) (version 2) | ecosystem: Environmental > Aquatic > Non-marine Saline and... | reverse complement strand
AATCCTTCAGATCAGGTGGCAAAAGCAGACGTTGCGAACGGTCATAGTCTCGGAAATTTCTCATGACCAATCATACATCATCACGCCACAAAAAGCTTCAAAACGATGAACAAATCCGACAGACTGCAAGGGCGAAATAGACGCCGGTATCATCATTCACCCTGGCGAAGGTTTCCGACCAGCTTTGTCCCACCACCCGCTTCCAAGCGAACCTTTGGTAGCGGCCGTCTCGCAATGTCATGTTCCCTCCTCTGCGATCCTGTCGCAATCCATTGCTTTCGAGCAGATCGCGGATGCGCCCCTCATCTTCATTCCGCGCCAGGTTGCACCCGCCTATTTCGACATCGTCGCCGATTATTATGCGGTACACGGAAAGTCGCTTCGTATCTATCAGGAAGCGATCCAGATGCAGACCATAATCGGCCTCGTCGCCGCCGGCCTCGGCATTTCACTGGTGCCCGGATCAATGACCGAGATGAGTCGCAAGGGCGTTCATTACCTGTCGCTGGAGGGGCCCACGCCAACGGTCGAAACCTGCATGATCTGGAAGGGCGACGGGGACCAGCCTGCACTTCAGTCTTTCCTTGACCTGCTGGATCCCGCAGTGCGTTGATGCAGGAGGTTGACAATCCCGAGCGATTGAAAACCTGCGATGCTGCCAACGGATTGGGTTCTCATGGCACACCCTTTCATCCGCCCCCTCCGCACCCCCCTGCCTTGGCTTCGGTCCCCGCGCCAAGCGCCGCCCGAGCGCAGAGAAGATACGGCCTGCGAAGTTGAACTGGCCCGCACCGGGACCACGATTTTGCTGGATCCCGGACAATCAAGCCTGGAAGCGGTCGGTGCGGATGCCTTTTCTCATGACATGAGGGCGTTTTTGGAACCTGCGAAACGTCGGTTCTTGGCGGCATTCCCGATCATCGGGACTTTTACCGGAAAGCTTTCTCTACGCACCAGCGTGTTTTTTGGCTCGTGACAAACTTCTTTGTTAACCGAACGGTCCACTTTTGTGGCATAAAAATTCCACAACGTTCAAAATTTTCTTTTTTTATTTCAAAAATATAACAAGTTTTTTGCCGGGAAAGAAAAGTTTCTTCCTCACGGGGCTTTAAAAAAGATACCGATCGGTACATAAATTGCCGCCATAAGCGAACCGATCGGTAAATTTATTGCATTGTGCAAACACCCGCTCTCAGCCAAACGGAGGTTACAATGAGTGCCCATTCAAATTCGTTCCCCCGAAACCAGATCCGTCAAAGCATCATGGCATTGGCAGGTGCAGCCGTGCTTACAGCATCTGTCGTCAGCGGCGGCGCCCGTGCTGATAACAGTGGACTGCCCGATCCCGGGTTCGAATTCGTTCAAGGCAGAACCGCCCTTTTGGTCACCGACCCGTAGAATGATTTCCTCAGCCCGGATGGCGTGACATGGGGTGTCGTTGGAAAGAATGTCGACGCCGACGGCACCGTCGAGAACATCGACCGCTTGTTCGCAGCGGCGAAACAGACAGGAATGCCCGTCTTCATTTCCCCGCACTATTATTATCCCCATGATCATGGCTGGAAATTCGAAGGCGCCCTGGAAGCCCTCATGTACAAGATTGGCAGGTTCGACCGCAAGGGACCGCTTTCAACGGTAGGTTTTGAAGGCTCTGGGGCTGATTAGCTCGATCAATACAAGAAATACATCGAGGACGGAGAAACTGTCGTAACCAGCCCACACAAGGTTTTCGGAATTGAGATCGTCACCTGTGTTAAACCCAAGCATTGGTCTTGCCTCCTCGAACTGCTCAGTGCCGGGGATGGGAAATCTGTCCTTTGAGGCAAATCAATAAAAGCGCTCCACACCTGTGCGACAATCACACTACAGGAGGAACTGAATATGTATAGAAATATTCTTGTCACGATAGCGCTGGATCACTCACATGACAGCGCCAGCACTCTCGTTATTGCCCGCGCTCTTGCTGCGGAAGGCGCGTCTATCACCGCTTTGAATGTTCTGGAGGAGATACCGGCCTATGTGTCGCAATATCTTCCAGAGGATAATTCTAAAAACCGGCATTCGAATGCCGAAGCGGAACTGAAGGCGGCGCTGGGAAGTGCTGCTGGCGTCAGACCTGTTGTCGTTAGCGGACATGCTGGTACAACGATTGTTGACTATGCCAAAGAGCACGCAATCGATTGCATCGTTATCGCTTCCCACCGTCCTGGCCTGCAAGACTATTTTCTTGGCTCGACGGCCAGCAGGGTCGTTCGGCATGCGCCCTGTGCGGTGCACGTGATCCGATAAGCCTTCGGGTATAATTAAGAACTTGCTGTTCATTCGTCTTGACAACATCCCATGCAAGGCTCCCAGCGGCACCCGCGACGACCATACCACCTGCCTCAACCGGTCCGCCGCCCCGCCCCCTGACGCACGGGCCAGACTTCCATGACCCCGGCGCACAGAACCAATGCGCCACCGGCAAGCTCCAGTGGCGCGAGGGTCTCTTTGGCGAGCATGGCGGCTGAGACGGCGCCGACCAGGACTTCGCTCATCAACAGGATGCCGACGCGGGCAGGTTCCAGCCGCACCGTCGCCCACATCAAAGCCACAACGGACAGGCCCCACCACACGCCGCCGGTGACCAGGGCCAGTCCGAGCGAGGCTGCAAGGCTTCCCACCTGCACAGCGCTGGGCACAGGGCCGAGGAATGGTGCGAGGATCAGGGCCGTGATCGCCGCGCCGATGGCAAAGACAAAGGCTGAGGGGCCCGGCCCGAGACTGGATTTCGCGCGCATGCCCGTTGTTCCTACGGACCAAAGGATGCCGGCCAGCAGCGCCATCCATTCTCCCGCGCCGCGCGGCAGCGGCAATTGCCCGTCGGCGCCCAGCATCACGGACAGACCGATGAGCCCCACCAGTATCGCCAGAACCCGCAGGCGCGGCGTGTGCCAGCCCATGATGTAGCGCCCGATCAGGGTGCTCCAGACCGGTGTCAGAAAATACAGCAGGATGATGATCGCCACCTGGCCATAAAGAAATGCGACCGAATACAGGGCAAAAGCCGCTCCGCCAATGGCAACGGAGATCAGCGCGATGGGATCTGACGCCGGGAACTGGTGCCGCTTCAGGATCGCGGCAGGGAACAATAGCAGCGCCGCAGCCATGGTGATCGCCAGCGTGCCCCAGGCGCCGGACACCCCTCCATCGGCCAGTGCACGCACGGGTATCCAGTAGAAGCCCCAAAGGACGCCCGTGACAATGACGATCAAGGTCGCCAGAAATGTCGCGCCTTCCTGTGTCATGTGTGGCATCGCAGGTCGTCAAAAACCCACGAGACGGCCAGAACCCCTGCCCGTTTCAAGCGACCGGATCCTCGGGCTCCTGAAACAGGCTGATCTGCTGTTGCGCCAGATCCTTGGGTGCGTTGAGGCCGAGATGGCCCCAGGCATTGGCGGTGAGCAGGCGGCCGCGCGGGGTGCGCTGGATAAAGCCCTGCTGTATCAGGAATGGCTCGATAATGTCCTCGATCGCATCGCGCGGTTCCGACAGCCCGGCGGCAATGGTCTCGACACCCACCGGCCCGCCGCCGAAATTCTGGGCGATCATCGTCAGGTAGCGCATGTCGAGCTGATCCAGCCCCATATGGTCGACCGACAGCCGCGTCAGGGCATCGTCGGCGATCTCCCGTGTCACCGCCTCGACGCGCGCAACCTCGGCAAAATCGCGCACCCGGCGCAGCAAACGCCCGGCAATGCGCGGTGTGCCGCGGGCCCGCCGGGCAATTTCCAGTGCGCCGTCATCGGTGATCGGCAGCCCCATGATCCGGGCGCCGCGCCGCACGATGAATTCCAGCTCCGGCACCGTGTAGAAATTGAGCCTGACGGGAATGCCGAAGCGATCCCGCAGAGGCGTGGTCAAAAGACCGAGCCGTGTTGTTGCGGCAATCAGCGTGAATTTCGACAGATCGATCTTCACCGAGCGCGCCGCCGGCCCCTCACCAATGATCAGGTCAAGCTGGTAATCTTCCATCGCCGGATAGAGGATCTCTTCGATCGCCGGATTGAGCCGGTGTATCTCGTCAATGAACAGGACATCGCGCTCTTCCAGATTGGTCAGCAGCGCGGCCAGATCACCGGCCTTGGCAATGACCGGCCCGGAGGTCGAGCGAAAATTGACGCCCAGTTCCTTCGCCATGATTTGCGCCAGGGTCGTCTTGCCGAGCCCCGGCGGGCCGACAAACAGCACATGATCCAAGGCCTCTCCGCGTGCCTTGGCGGCCTCGATGAAGACTTTCAGATTGGAGCGGGCCTCCGCCTGGCCGGTAAAGTCAGCAAGACTTTGCGGGCGCAGTGACATCTCGGCATCTTCACCCAGCGTTTCACCCGTCACAAGTCGTTCTTCGTCACTCATCAATTATTCCCGCTGCCATTCCCGCTGCCAATCCCGCTACATGTTCGGCAAGCCGCGCCAATACACTCATTTGGACAATTCCTTCAGGCCAAGCCGGATCAGGGTCGCTGAATTTGCTGTTTCCCCGGCCGAACGCAGCGCAGCGGCGACCGCATTGGCCGCCTGTTCGCGCGAATAGCCCAGATTGGACAGGGCCGACACCGCGTCGCTCACCGGCCCGGCGGCAACCCCGTCGCCGAGATCGCGTTTGAGGTCCATCGCCTCGCCCAGATCGCCGGCATAGGCCGGCACCTTGTTTTTCAATTCGGTCACGATCCGCTGGGCCACCTTTGGCCCGATGCCCGGCGCCCGTGCCACCATGGCCTTGTCCTGCAGCGCGATGGCATTGGCAAGGTCGCTGGCCGAAAATGTCGATAGCACCGCCAGAGCCACCTTGGCGCCGACACCCTGCACCGATTGCAGCAGGCGAAACCATTCGCGCTCCAGCGCCGAAGCAAATCCGTAGAGTTTCAGCTGGTCTTCACGCACAAAGGTCTCGATTTGCAGCACGACAGCCTCGCCAATGCTGCCAAGTCCGGCGAGCGTGCGGCTCGAGCAAAAGGCGATATAACACACACCATGGACATCGATCAGAACGTGATCGTCGCCGATTTCCTCAATGGTGCCCTTCAGTTTCCCGATCATTGCAAATCCAATCCTACAGGCTTGCGGCCAGTTTGAGCCGACCGACAATAGATTGCCGGTGATGGGCATGGCAAATGGCGATGGCCAGCGCATCGGCGGCATCATCCGTATCGAACTGCGCCTTCGGCATCAGCACCCGGACCATCTTGAGGATCTGTTTCTTGTCGCCATGCCCGACACCGATCACCGATTTCTTGACCGTATTGGGTGCGTATTCGGCAACCGGCAGCCCGGCAAGCGCCGGAACCAGCAACGCAATGCCACGCGCCTGGCCGAGTTTCAGCGTCGCGGTTGCATCCTTGTTGACAAAAGTATGCTCCACCGCCGCCTCATGGGGCATATGGGCATGCACGATTTCATGCAGGCCATCATGCAATTGGCAAAGGCGCGAGGCCAGGTCGAGATCCGCATTGGAGCGAATGGTTCCCGAAGCGACAAAACGCAGCGAATTGCCAAGGCTTTCGATCAGCCCCCAGCCGGTTCTGCGCAGCCCCGGATCAATTCCGATAATACGTGTCGGTTCAGACTGACCCATGTTTTGATCCACCATCTATTGCCGGTGTTCTATGCCACACAAATGCGAACAAAACAAAAACATTCGAGCATTAAAAACAAAAACCCGGATCAAAAGACCCGGGTTTGAATGTTGTCGACAGAGTATGAAACTATCTCAAAGCGCATCAGGCCTCTTCGAGTCTGGCCATGATCTCGTCGGAAATATCGAAATTGGAATAGACGCTCTGCACGTCGTCGTCATCTTCCAGCGCATCCATCAGCTTCAACAGCGTGCCGGCACGTTCCTCATCGACGTCAATGGTGTTTTGCGGTCGCCAGATGGGCTTGACCGATTCAGCCTCTCCCAATGTCGCTTCCAGCGCCGTGGTGACGTCACCAATGGCTTCAAATGCACAGATCACGGTGTGTCCGTCTTCGCTTGACTGGACATCATCAGCGCCGGCTTCAATCGCCGCTTCCATCATCGCGTCCTCGTCACCGGCCTCGACCTTGTAGACAATTTCGCCAACCCGGTCGAACATGAAGGCAACAGAGCCGGTTTCACCCAGCGCACCGCCATTTTTCGAAAAACACGCACGCACATTCGAAGCCGAACGGTTGCGATTGTCTGTCAGCACTTCGACGATGACGGCCACGCCACCTGGACCATAGCCCTCGTAGCGGATTTCCTCATAGTCGGCAGCGTCGCCGCCTGCGCCCTTGTTGATGGCCCGCTGGATATTGTCCTTGGGCATCGATTGGCCCCTGGCATTCTGCACGGCCAGACGCAATCTTGGATTGCCGTCGATATCCCCGCCACCCATTTTTGCGGCGACGGTCACTTCCTTCGACAGTTTGGAAAACAGTTTCGAACGCACTGCGTCCTGTCGCCCCTTGCGGTGCATGATATTCTTGAATTTTGAATGGCCTGCCATGGCGCTCCGCCCACTTGCGTAAAAACCTCTGATGCGCCGCCTTATAGGCAAGTCGACTGCAATCGTCCAGATGGTGCGGCCAAAGTCGCCGTCATTAGAACCGTTTGCGTGCAAATGAACTGTGTTGACACCGGCAATGATCGTGCGCTGATCAAACACGCGTGAAGCGGCTGGATTTCCGATAGAAGGCTGGTACACTGAATGTCTGACGGCAGCTATCAGGGTTCACAACGGATCAACGCGCCATGAAACAGACGATTACCAACCTTTCCTCCATCGGCCTGTTGCTGGCCGCCGTTCTGGCGTCTTCAGGGTTCACGGCCCTGCCGCCTTCTGATGTGGCCACCCCTGTTTTATCCATGAAAACCCAAAAGGCCCAGTCTTCGCAAACCGTCGCACCAAGGGCCGTGTCCACCTGTCAGGCCATCGCCCATTTGCGCGGCGATGTGCGTCTGGCCTCCGGTGAACCCCTGAACCGCGATCAGGTCCGGCTGACCTATATCAATCACTCGACCTATCTGATCGAAACGCCGCAGGGTGTGCGCATTGCCACCGATTACAATGGCTATGCAGGTCCGCGCGAGACGCCCAATGTGGTCACCATGAACAAGGCCCACAGCGGCCATTTCACCATGAATGCCGACCCGGCAATCGAACATGTGCTGCCCGGCTGGAACCCGAATGGCGGTGCGGCCGATCATGATGTCGTGGTGGGTGACACCTATATCCGCAATGTCACGACCGATATAAGGTCCGGGTTCGGTGGTGCGGAGCCCGACGCCAACTCGATCTTCATTTTTGAAGTGGCCGGTCTTTGCATCGGCCACCTGGGCCATCTGCACCACGAGCTGACCGACAGTCACATTGCGCAGATCGGCAGGCTTGATGTGCTGATGGTGCCGATTGATGGCGGCCTGACCCTCGGCCACGAACGGATGAGTGCGATCGTCAAGCGTTTGCGGGCATCGGTCATTCTGCCCATGCATCGCCGCGGCGCCTCGATCGAATCGTTTCTTCGGTTGTTTGGAAAGGATTTTGCCCACGACTTCCGCAATGAGGATGCCGTCACCGTCTCCCTGCGCAATCTGCCGCGCCAGCCCACCATCATCATTCTGAACGGTGTCTGATCAATCACCGAAATCCGGCAAAGCCTGCGAAAGGCGCGGCCCAATCCGCAGCGGATGGATTGATTCGGCAAGGCCCGTGCGGTCGGAAATTTCAACCGCCACACCGCAAATCGTCGCCGGTCCCGTGGCCGCTTCAAAGCGGTTTTTCGGGATCTTGGAGACGAAGCGGTTGATCGGCTCTTCCTTGTCCATGCCCAGCGACGAATCATAGTCGCCGCACATGCCGGCATCGGACATATAGGCCGTGCCGCCATTCAATATCTGATGGTCTGCGGTCTGAACATGGGTATGGGTGCCAACCACCAGGCTTGCCCTCCCATCAACAAAATGGCCAAAACATTGTTTTTCGCTGGTCGCTTCGGCGTGAAAGTCGATGATCACCGCATCGGCCTGCTCGCCCAATGGACAGGCGGCAAGTTCCCGTTCGGCGGCCATGAAAGGATCATCCAGATCGGGATGCATGAACACCCGCCCCATGATGTTGCTGACCAGCACGCGGGCGCCATTGCGCGCAATGAAAACGCCCGAACCGTGTCCCGGTGTACCGTCTGGATAATTCGCCGGCCGTAAAAAGCGATCATGCCGCTCACAAAAGCTGAGCGCCTCGCGCTGATCCCACACATGGTTGCCCGTGGTCACCACATCGGCGCCGGCGTCAATTGTCCGCATGTAGATTTCTTCGGTGATGCCAAAACCGCCGGCCGCATTCTCGCCATTGACGACGACAAAGTCGAATTTATAATCCCGGATAAGGCCGGGCAACTTGTCCCACACTGCCGTGCGCCCGGACCGCCCCACCAAATCACCCAAAAATAAAAATCTCATAACGTCACGACCTGTTTTGGGGCACTTGATAAAACCCGCTCTGTGTTAATATCGCAGACAATGGCACATCATGGACCTCATGCGGAACCTGCTCGACTTCCTGCAGGTCAAAAGCCACCCCGATGAGCCTTGGTTGCTGACCCTTCTCATGCAATCGCGCAATCGCCCGATCATAATGGCCAGCACCGTAGCCAATCCGGTTGCCCATCCGGTCAAAGGCCGCCAGCGGCATCAGCATGACGGTCGGATCCAGCTCCACAGCCTGCGATCCGGGTCCAAAAGTGCCAAATCCCGCATCGATGAATTCTGCGCCCCGGATCAATTCGCGAAAGACAATCCGCGTCTTGTCGAGGACAACTGGCAGACACAATTGCGCGCCCGCTTCTCCCAGATGAAACATTAGGGGCCTGATATCGACTTCGGAGCGCATCGGCCAGAAACCCGAGACAATTTCCCCCGACAATGGACCCAGGGCTTCAATCCCTATTTGATCAATCATCAGGCTGGCTTCAATGCGCGCTTCAATGGTCATGGAATCACGCGCAGCAAGTGTGCGGCGACGCAATGCGGCTTTCAATTCCTGTGCACACATTGCACTTGTCCTGCTTGTCTGACTGCTCCAGCATGGCGGAACACCAAAGGAACTGCGTGCTGTGGAAGAATGTTTTAAGGTGCGGTCCACAACAGCCGGTGGGATTATACGATCCCGGGAACCTACAACGTAGGTGGGTGCCATATGCTGAAACCCACGGGTCTCAACAGGGACAGCTCCCTTAGGATCAATTAAGGCCCCGGGGATTGAGTTCCCTGCCGAGAGGCGCAGACCGCAAGCTGAATATAAGGTCGCTGCGAACAAAGCACCAGCCCCAAATGAGGGTAATTGTGACGGCTGTATAAATATCTGGCAGTGGAATTCATGGCACCATCCATGCCGCGACCAGTGGCGTCCTCAGCTCTTTTCCAGCTTTTGGGCAATGCGCTCTGCCTGGTCGGCAACCTGGCCGATCAGTTTGGCCATGGTGGCATCTGCATCATCAACCTGTGCCAACGCCGTATCACGGGTTTTTTTCAGACTGTCGACTTCACTTTCAAGCCCGCGCAATTTCCGCTGCACTTCACTGAGTTCATCCATCACCAGAATGCCGGCCATGACCGTGATGCGCAGGTCACCCATTTCCCCGAACTCACCCTTCAGGTGGCTGACATAGCGGTCGAATTTGCCTGCCAGCTCGGTCAGGTGTTTCTCCTGCCCCTCTTCACAGGCCATTCGATAGGCCTTGCCGTCTATATTTACTGTGACCTGTGCCATAAGATTGCCCTACCGATCCAGAACTGCCCGGATCGTTTCCATTGCTGTGACCAGTCTGCGTGACACTTCCTTGTTGGCTTCCGCCAGCCGCTCGGCGCGTTCTTCCGAATGATCGAGTTCCTGCGCAAGCCTCGACCGGTCAGCGTTGAGACGCTGCACCTCTTCTTCGGCGTCGGCAAAATCACGTTCTTTCTCGACGCGGCCGTCAACCGCATTTTCGAGTCTGGATAGAGCTTTGCTGAGGCCCTGAAGTGCTGTTTTTGCAGTATTCGCACCTGGCATTATTAATTCCCGTGCCTTGCGAGTTCACAATTCGTTTGATTCTCGGGCACTTATACCACAAAGATTAAGCGCTACAGGAAGCCGTCGTCAATCTTCTTGGCATTCTGACCTGTTTTGATTGGGGATAACCCGATCCAATCGGCCAATCCGATAACAATCAGGCATTTACACGGCAGCGCTACGATGTTTTGCCGCCACTCAACACCCAAAACCGCGACGAAACAGCCTTTCGGCCATGTCATTTATTGACTTCACCCCATCACCTGCTATGTGTCTCGTGCTTTCAATAGGAGCCCATAACGGGCTGCCGCAAGACACCCTGAAAAAGCTGAATTGTCATGATCCCACGCGAAAAACATGAACGGATGGCCAACGCGATCCGCTTTCTCTCAATGGATGCCGTCGAGAAGGCCAAATCCGGTCACCCAGGGCTGCCAATGGGCGCCGCCGACATTGCGACAGTCCTGTTCACCAAATTTCTGACCTTCGATCCCAAGCACCCGGATTGGCCCAACCGCGACCGGTTTGTCCTTTCTGCCGGTCATGGATCGATGCTGATTTATTCCCTGCTCTACCTGCTCGGCTACGAAGACATCACCATCGACGAAATCAAGAATTTCCGTCAATTGGGCTCCAAGACGGCAGGTCACCCCGAATACGGCCATGCCGCCGGCATTGAAACCACCACCGGACCTTTGGGTCAGGGCCTTGGCAATGCCGTCGGAATGGCCATCGCGGAACGCAAGCTGGCAGATGAATTCGGCAGCGACATCGTCGATCACCACACCTATGTGCTGGCCGGTGACGGTTGCCTGATGGAAGGCATCAGCCAGGAAGCCCTCTCCCTGGCCGGGCACCTCAAACTCAACAAGCTCATCGTCTTTTGGGACAACAATGGAATCTCCATTGACGGCGCCGTGAGCCTTGCTGATTCGACCGATCAGATCGCCCGTTTCAATGCCTCTGGCTGGAACACGATCGCGGTTGACGGCCATGATCCCGATGCCATTGCCGCCGCAATCGAAACGGCGCAGAAATCCGAAAAACCCACCATGATTGCCTGCAAGACGATCATTGGATTCGGTGCACCGACCAAGGCAGGCACAGCCAAGGCCCATGGTTCACCGCTCGGCGCCGAAGACATCGCCGGTGCGCGCAAAGCGCTGGAATGGCCATCGGAACCTTTCGATATCCCTTCAGATATTCTGGATTGCTGGCGCCTTGCAGGCCTGCGCTCGACCAAGGAACGCAAGGCATGGGAAGAGCGACTGGCTGAAACCAATGCGGACAGCCGTGCAGCCTTCACCCGCCGCATGAGCGGCGCCCTGCCAGGCGGCTTCGATTCCGCGATTGATGCCTACAAGAAGAAACTGGCAGATGAACAGCCAAAGCTGGCAACACGCAAATCTTCCGAGGATGCGCTGACCGTCATCAATGGCGTTGTGCCCGAGACGATTGGTGGCTCGGCTGACCTGACCGGCTCAAACAATACCAAGACCGAGCAGACCGCTTCTATAACGCCGGACGATTTTTCCGGGCGCTATATCCACTACGGAATCCGCGAGCATGGCATGGCAGCGGCCATGAACGGCATCGCCCTGCATGGCGGGTTGATCCCCTATTCCGGTGGCTTTCTGATCTTTTCCGATTATTGCCGACCGTCGATCCGGCTTGCCGCCCTCATGGGCATTCGCGTCATTCACGTCTTTACCCATGATTCCATCGGGCTTGGCGAAGATGGCCCGACGCATCAGCCGGTGGAACATCTGGCTGCCCTGCGTGCCATTCCCAATCTGCTGACATTCAGACCGGCAGACGCCACTGAGACGGCCGAATGCTGGCAATTGGCGCTGGAATCGGAAGCCAGACCCTCGGGCATCGCGCTGACGCGCCAGAACCTGCCCTCCGTGCGCACCAGCTATATCGCAGAAAACATGTGCGCTTACGGCGCCTATGATCTGGTGCCGGCCAGTGATGCCGACGTCACCATATTCGCATCAGGCTCCGAAGTGGAAATTGCCCTGGAGGCGCGCGAAAAGATCGAGGCGTCAGGTCACACTGTGCGCGTTGTTTCCGTGCCAAGTTTTGAACTGTTTGAAGAGCAGTCGGAAGAATACAAGCAATGTATTCTCGGCGCCTCACCCGTCAAGGTCGCCATCGAAGCGGCTGTCCGTCAGGGATGGGACCGGTTCATCGGCAATGACGGTATCTTCATTGGCATGAAGGGCTTTGGCGCATCAGGTCCTTATCAGGAACTCTACGCCCATTTCGGAATTACCGCCGACGCGACTTTTGAAGCTGTCGAGGCAAAATTGAACAATCTGGCAGGACAGGAAGAGACCTGATCCCTGACCGCAGGAAAAGGGCGCTGAACAATCAGGTCCAGCCCGCTGCAATTGCACCTAAAGATCGGAGAAATGTTCATGACCGTTAAAGTTGCCATCAACGGGTTTGGTCGCATAGGCCGCAACGTGCTTCGCGCCATCATCGAATCGGGACGCACCGATATCGAGGTGGTTGCCATCAATGATCTGGGCCCGGTTGAAACCAATGCCCACCTGATGCGCTATGACAGTGTGCATGGCCGCTTTCCTGGAACCGTCACCGTTGACGGCGACACGATCGATGTCGGCAGAGGCCCGATCAAGGTCACCGCCATCCGTGATCCAAAGGAATTGCCCTGGGGCGATGTGGATATTGCCATGGAATGCACCGGCATCTTCACCGCGCGTGACAAGGCTGCCCTGCATCTTGCAAACGGTTCAAAACGTGTTCTCGTTTCAGCACCGGCAAGCGGCGCGGACAAGACCATCGTCTTTGGTGTCAACCACAATACGTTGACCAGCGACGATCTGGTTGTTTCCAATGCATCCTGCACCACCAACTGCCTTTCACCGGTCGCCTATGTCCTGAACAGGGCCTTTGGCATCGAAAAAGGCTTCATGACAACCATTCACTCCTACACGGGCGACCAGCCGACGCTGGACACCATGCACAAGGATCTGTACCGCGGCCGTGCTGCCGCCGTGTCAATGATCCCTACCTCCACCGGCGCTGCAAAGGCCGTTGGCCTTGTGCTGCCTGAACTCAATGGCAAGCTTGACGGCGTTGCCATCCGTGTACCGACGCCCAATGTGTCGGTCGTCGACCTGAATGTCATCACCAGCCGCGCCACCACCATCGAAGAGATCAACAATGCCATTCGCGAAGCAGCCGATGGTGAACTCAAGGGCATCCTGGGCTACACCGATGAGCCTCTGGTCTCCATCGACTTGAACCACGATTCCCATTCTTCCATTTTCCACATGGACCAGACAAAGGTTCTCGATGGAACCTTTGTGCGCATTCTGACTTGGTATGATAACGAATGGGGTTTCTCTAACCGCATGTCTGACACGGCAGTGGCCATGGGAAAACTCATCTGAGATCTGTCGACTTCTTGAAATAAGGGTTCGGGCGCATGTTGCAGATAAGACCGAATTGCGAATATTGCGATAAGGATCTTGCCGCTGACGCGCCCGACGCCCGTATATGCAGCTATGAGTGCACATTCTGCGCTGATTGCGTGGACAATGTGCTGCACAATGTATGCCCGAACTGCGGTGGCGGCTTTGAAAAACGGCCCATCCGGCCGCAGCGCGCCCATCGCAAGGGGGCCGGTCTGGCCCATGCACCGGCATCGACGCAGCGGGTGCACCTCAAGCATGACCGCGACACACTCGCCACGTTCACCCTGCCATTAAGCAATATACCGCCAGAAGAGCGCTGATCATGACCGACTTCAAAACACTCGATTCCATTGATAATCTTGCCGGTAAAAAAGTCCTCGTTCGTGTTGATCTCAATGTGCCGGTCCGCGATGGCACTGTCACCGATACGACCCGTATCGAGCGCGTGGCGCCCACATTGCGTGAATTGTCCACCAAAGGCGCGCGGGTCATTCTGCTGGCGCATTTTGGCCGTCCGGACGGCCATGTGATCGAAACCATGTCGCTTCGACCGATTGCCCACAAGGTCGAGGAAATCCTCGACCAAAGGGTGCATTTTGCCACCGATTGCATCGGCGAACCGGCGCAGGAAGCCATAGAGGCCATGACCGATGGCGACATCCTGCTGCTGGAAAACGTGCGGTTTCATCCCGGCGAAGAAAAAAATGATGCCGCCTTTGCAGCGCAACTTGCTCAAAATGGCGATATCTATGTCAATGATGCCTTTTCGGCCGCCCACCGGGCCCATGCCTCGACTGAAGGCATCGCCCATCTTCTGCCCTCCTATGCGGGGCGCACCATGCAGGCCGAACTGGAAGCCCTTGAAAAGGGTCTCGGAAACCCGGCACGGCCGGTTGTTGCCATCGTCGGCGGCGCAAAAGTGTCCACCAAGCTGGATCTGCTGATGAACCTTGTCGGCCAGGTTGATGCTTTGGTGATTGGCGGCGGCATGGCCAATACCTTTCTTGCGGCCAAAGGAACAGCCGTTGGCAAATCACTTTGCGAGCATGACCTTGCGGCCACTGCCAAGCAGATCATGATCGAGGCGGCGGCAAAAAATTGCGCCATCGTTCTGCCGGTGGACGGGGTTGTCGCAGAAGAATTCAAGGCCGGTGCAGCAAACCAGACAGTCGACATCAATGCGGTCCCTGCCAATGCCATGATCCTCGATCTCGGCCCAAAATCCGTTGCGACCATCAACGACTGGATCGCCAAGGCAAGAACCCTTGTATGGAATGGCCCGCTCGGCGCCTTCGAAATTGAGCCCTTTGATGCGGCGACCGTGGCAGCAGCCAGATTTGCCGCACAGCAGACCTGTGAAGGCCTGCTGACCTCCGTGGCAGGCGGCGGCGATACTGTCGCCGCACTCAACCTTGCCGGTGTCAGCGACGATTTCACCTATGTCTCCACGGCCGGTGGCGCCTTTCTGGAGTGGATGGAAGGCAAACCGCTGCCGGGCGTCAATGCCTTGAAAAGGTAGGCCAGGTTAGACGTCAATGGGCTTCGATGCAGCCAGATTTGACTTCATACAAAATGATCTAAGGATTTCAAACGATTGAATATTTTTCAATCGTTTCAATTCCTGATGGTGCTATTTTCCTGACAAAAAACTTCTGCTATCGCCAGTGCAATGTAACCGGTCGGAGCCAGATATCGGGTGCTCCGGCAGTCAAACATGCATGGCAGCCCTCTTCATCAATTGGCGGCTGCCGGCAACCGGCATCAGGAGATTCACCAAATGAGCGAACGTCTGGAAGACATAGCCGCAGCGATGGCTGCGTCAGGCAAGGGTCTGTTGGCAGCCGATGAATCCAGCGGAACCATCAAGAAGCGTTTTGACTCGATCCATGTCGAATGCACTGAGGAAAACCGCCGGGACTATCGCGAAATGCTGTTTCGCTCAAATGAGGCCATGCACAATCACATCTCCGGCGTCATCCTTTTCGATGAAACCCTGCGCCAGAAGGCAGCAGACGGAACACCGCTGGTTGACATCATCCGGGCATCCGGCGCCATCCCCGGCATCAAGGTTGACGGCGGGGCCAAGCCACTGGCAGCGCATCCGGGTGAAACAATCACCGAAGGCCTCGACGGACTGCGTGAGCGTCTTGCCGAATATTATCGCCTTGGAGCCCGTTTTGCCAAATGGCGGGGCGTCATCTCGATCTCCTCTTCCCTGCCCACCAGTGGCGCTGTCCATGCCAATGCCCATGCGCTGGCGCGCTATGCGGCGCTGTGCCAGGAAGCCGGCATTGTCCCCATTGTCGAACCGGAAATCGTCATGGACGGCAAGCCCGGCGATCATTCCATAGACCGCTGCTTTGAAGTGACAGAGCAGGTGCTGCGTTCGGTTTTTGCCGAGCTTTATGAGGCACGTGTCAATCTGGAAGGCACGATCCTGAAGCCAAACATGGTGATCGACGGAAAGAATGCCCGCAAGGCCTCTGTTGAAGAAGTGGCCGAAAAAACCATTCGCTGCCTCAAGGCGACCGTCCCGGCACTGATACCGGGCATTGCCTTCCTGTCGGGTGGTCAATCGGACGAAGAGGCAACGGCACATCTGTCCGCCATGAATGCCGGGCATGACCTGCCATGGCAACTGACCTTCTCGTACGGCCGGGCCCTGCAGGCTGCCTGTCTGAGTGCATGGGGTGGAAAATCGGAAAATGTTGCAGCCGGTCAGCGGGCCTTTACCCACCGGGCGAAAATGAACGGCCTGGCGGCGACCGGCAACTGGACACCAGCGCTCGAAAAGGCCGCCTGAAGGCAGCACCCCGACAGCACTTTGGCAAATGCACCAGCGATTGTTCAAGCTTGACACTTTGCCGTCACCGGGGTGAAAAGAGCCGGAGTTTTTTTTGAAACTGAATCCGGTTCGCACACATGAACACTTTGATCTACAGCCTAGCCAGCTGGCTGCTGGTCCCGGTGGCATTTGTCCAGGGGCTGCAGGTTCGTGCGCGGACACCACGCCTTACCCCGCCTCCAGGGCGGCCATTTGGCCAGGTCGGCGACGAAACCCCGGACTTTCGGCTACTGGTGGTGGGTGATTCCTCGGCGGCAGGCGTTGGCGCTGACAGCATCGATCAAACGGTCGGCCCACAGGTGGCGCAAATCCTCCATGCAAAAACCGGCCGGTCGGTTTACTGGCGCAACGCCGGTTCGAACTCGGCGATAAGCGAAGAGATTCGTGATCACGTTGTCCCCAACCTGGAACATCTGCCCTATACTCATATCATTGTCACTGTGGGCACCAATGACATAAAGAATTTTCTGACCGCACGGCGCTTCAAAAAGGGCTTTGGCGGTCTGCTTTATGCCTTGAGGGCAAAATGGCCGGCGGCGGCGATCATCTGGTCGCCGGTGATTGATCTGCGCACCGTTCCCAATCTGCCTCCCCTGCTGGCAAACATCCTGGAAATGCGCGCCAGGATCATGAACAGGCTGGGGCACCGGCTCTGTGCCGAGCGCTATGCCATCGTTGCTCCGCAATTACAGACAGTTGATGCCTCCGGTTTCGCGGTGGACGGATTTCACGCCGGCCCGACGGGTTATCACGCCTGGGCGCAATTGCTGGCCAGTGCAATTATCGAAAAAGCCCCCCTGGTCTGTCCGGACAAGGGATAGGCCCCTTTAAAACTGAATGGTCACCACGAACATCATCGCAACAAAGGCAAAGATCGCAATCTTCCAGAAGTCGCCGCGCTTTTTCAGCCCCGGAAGACCGAGCGGCTTTATCAGATGCGCAATCATGGCTGCCAGCAGCACAAGCGCGATCACTTTGGTCAAGATAGGCTCCAATTGGGTTTGTCCGGGCGATTGAACCGCCCGGCAATGCATATGTGCGAATGGTTCAAATCATTGCTGCTACGCGCTGACGTCCAGAATGATTTTTCCGATATGCTGCCCCTCTTCCATGCGGCTATGGGCGGCAGAAGCGCGCTCCAGCGGAAACAGGGTATCCATGACAGGCGCGACCTTGCGCGCTTCCAGCAATGGCCAGACCTGTTGTTTGAGCTCCTGGGCAATGGCGGCCTTGAATTCAACCGTTCGGGGCCGAAGGGTTGAGCCCGTATGGGTCAGCCTCTTCATCATCAGCTTGGAGAAATCCGCCTCCGCGACCGGCCCGTGCAGAAAAGCGATCTGCACGATCCGTCCATCCATTGCTGCAGCCTGGTAGTTGCGTGATACATAATCGCCGCCCACCATGTCGAGGATCACATCAGCGCCCTTGCCCTGCGTTGCGTCCTTGACGGCAGTGACAAAATCATCGTCGCGATAATTGATCGCCAGATCTGCACCAAGATCGCTGCATGCCTTGCATTTTTCCGCAGACCCTGCCGTGGCGATGACCTTGGCGCCAAAGGCCTTGGCCAGTTGAATGGCGGTCGTGCCAATGCCTGATGATCCGCCATGAACCAGAAACACCTCACCAGAGCGAAGGCCGCCACGCTGAAAGACATTGTGCCAGACCGTAAAGAAGGTCTCCGGCAGTCCTGCAGCTTCACTGAAACTGAAACCCGTTGGCATCATCAGTGCATTTGTTGCATCCACCGTACAAAATTGCGCATAACCACCGCCTGGCAGGAGCGCACAAACCTGATCGCCAAGAGCAAATGTCGTCACCCCCTCGCCCAGGGCCACAACCTCGCCGGCCACTTCCAGGCCGGGAATATTGGGCGCCCCCGGCGGCGGCGGGTAAGCCCCCTGCCGTTGCAGACAATCGGGCCGGTTTACACCGGCAGCCCTGACAGCAATCAGCAACTCTCCCGGACCGGCCTGCGGGTTTGGCCGCTCTACAAGTTCCAGAACGTCCGGACCGCCGGGCTCACGAATTTCTACAGCTTTCATCACTTACCTCTTTTGAATGTCACCGGCCTCTTTGGAATGTCCCCGGCCTCTTTGGACTGTCACCGGCGTGCCGGAGCGAGCAGGTTGAAAAGATATCTGATCATCCCTTATCATTCAAAATCGGCAATGCACATGCCGGCAAGGCAGTGGCCGGCAATGAAAGGGAGAAATTCCATGTCCATTTTTGGCGACGAGCCTGAGAAAAAACCACCTGCCCATGATGTCGGTTGCGACCTTTCCATGCTCTCTGTTGATGAACTGGACAACAGAATTGCACTGCTGAAGCACGAGATTACCCGGTTGGAAGCGGAAATAGCCGAAAAGCAAAAGAGCAAAAGCGCAGCAGAATCACTGTTTCGCTGATGCGTGTGCGCAAAACGGTACACGCATGCATTCGGTAGCTTTCGAGGATATGGCTACCAAAACATGCAAGTTGAAGAGATCCATTAACGCTACATTAAGCTTTACAAGTCTTTATTGTGGATATCCGGAATTTCCGGATTCATGCCGGATGGCTGATGTCATTCAGCGTGATGCCTAACTGTTAACTTCTGAGAGTCGCCATGCGGCTCTTTTTTTTGCCGAGAATCTGTTTTCTGGGGATAATCATCGTGCTTTCACGCGATCAGGTCCATCACCCAAACAGCGTTAACCCTTCCTTAAGATTTGACTTGCGTAAAACCTTTCAAAGCATCAATGTGCAGCCAAACCACCTAAAAATAAGTGGGTATCCGTGGCTTGATGGCCGTGGCTGCTGGTGTATAAATGGTGAGTATCGGGGCAACGGCTTATGGCTGACACACATAAAAACACAATTTATTTTGCCGAGCACGTGACAAGCTCGGCCTCATTCAAGGCAATTTATTCAGAAGGAATGGGGCTGGTGGAAGAAACCGCTGGCTACCTGGATGGTGAAGGCCGGTCCGCAGCGAAATTGCTGCCGCGCATGTCATCGGTCCTATACGCAGCTGAATCCATGCGTCTGACCACCCGACTGATGCAATTGGCATCCTGGTTGCTGCTGCAACGGGCTGTCAACAACGGGGAAATGACCCGCGAACAGGTTGTTGCAGAAAAATCCAAAGTCCGGCTTGATGGCTTTGCCTGTGATCGCACAGCACCCGGCTGGGCAGACCTGCCGGACGCCTTCCGTGACCTCGTGGAACGCTCGCTGCGCCTGCAGTCGCGCGTGGCCATGCTCGATCAGGAAATCTATCAGCGCGATTCTGCGGCGGCATCTCAGATTGCATCTGACAATGAAAATTCCGTGCAGGCCCAGCTCTTGCTTTTGAACACGGCCTTTGGCGGCCGCTGAAACAACCCCACGCACTTTTTTCAAGTAATCTGCAGGCAATCTCGCATCTACGAATGACCGCAATAAAAAACCCCGCCTTTTCAGGCGGGGTTTTTTGACAACACAGTCTGATCTGATGATGAGCCGGACCGGCTCAATCCCAGAAGGGCTCTATCAGAGACCCAGACCTTCAAAGCGTTTCTTGAACTTGGATACACGACCACCACGGTCCATCAGGTGCTGCTGTCCACCAGTCCAGGCCGGATGGGCCAATGGATCGATTTCCAGAGTCATTGTATCGCCTTCAGAGCCCCATGTGGAGCGGGTCATATATTCAGTACCATCGGTCATGACCACTTTGATCATGTGGTATTCGGGATGAATCTCAGCCTTCATTGCTTTATCCTGCATCATGTGGACGAATGCGCGCATATCGTGTGCGGCAAACCAGCCCATCTCACAAACAAAGCCGCATACCCGAAAGGTCACGGCTTTTCAATTCGATGGCGAGCCTATACATGAAGGGCAGTAAGGTGACAAGAGGCGCGGCTGATTTTTGCCGCATGAACAGCGATGGAAATCACAATTGGCCAATAATAGCCGCAGCGACGGCGCTCGCGCAAAAACCCTGCAACCACTGACACGTCTTTTTCCCTATATATTGCGTTATCGCAGCCTTGCAGCCGGGGCTCTGGCTGCCCTCTTGCTTGCTGCCGCAGCGACCCTGGTGCTTCCGCTGGCCGTTCGCCGTATGATCGACAAGGGTTTTTCGGCAACAGATGCGAGCTTCATCAACAGCTATTTCACCATGCTGCTGGTCATTGCCGCACTTTTGGCTCTGGCCAGCGCCATGCGCTACTATTTTGTCATCACCATCGGCGAGCGCATTGTCTCTGACCTGCGCAGCGACGTCTTCAGCCATGTCACCGCGCTTTCGCCCTCGTTCTTCGATACCAACCAGTCCGGCGAAATCGTGTCACGCCTGAGTGCCGACACCACCCAGATCAAATCCGTCGTGGGCGCGACCGCCTCGCTTGCATTGCGCAACCTGATCCTGTGCCTCGGGGCAATCATGATGATGATCGTTACCAGCCCGAAACTGTCATTGCTGGTGCTGCTGGCCATTCCGCTGATTGTCTTTCCAATGGTGGGTTTCGGGCGCTCTGTCCGGGCGCGCTCGCGCGAAGCGCAGGATACGCTGGCCCAGGCAACGGCCTATGCCAGCGAGACCATCGGCGCATCGCGCACGCTGCAGGCGTTCAACGGCGAACCTGTTGCCAACCAGCGCTACGCCAGCGCCGTTGAGGGTGCTTTCGAGGCTGCACGAAGCGCTGTGCGCGCCCGGGCGTTTCTCACCGGCTTTGCCATCATGATGATCTTCGGCAGCGTCGTGGCCATCCTTTGGTATGGCGCGCAAAATGTCATGTCAGGCACCATGTCGGCGGGCACGCTTGGCCAATTCCTGCTCTATTCGATCATAGCCGCATCCAGCCTTGGCGCCCTTTCGGAAATCTGGGGTGAAATCTCGCTGGCATCAGGCGCTGCAGAGCGCCTGATGGAATTGCTGGATGAAGTACCCGCGATCGCCGCCCCCGCCTCACCACAGGCTCTTCCTGAGCCGGCAATCGGCTCTGTAGCCTTCAAGGATGTGGTCTTCGCCTATCCCGGGCGTCCCAAACAGAGCATCCTGTCGGGTCTTTCCTTCCAGGTGAACCCCGGCGAAACGGTCGCCATTGTCGGCCCTTCGGGTGCGGGCAAAAGCACGTTGTTTTCCCTGATCAGCCGATTCTATGACCCCGATGACGGCAGCGTCGAACTGGACGGAATCAATGTGCGCGAGGCCGATCCCGCGGAAATTCGTCGCCGGCTGGCAAGCGTACCTCAGGATGTGGCGATCTTTGCCAGTTCCGTCAAAGACAACATTGCCTTTGGCCGGCCTGATGCAACGGACGCCGAAATCATTGCAGCTGCAAAGGACGCGCTTGCCGATCCTTTCATCGTGCAAATGGAAAACGGCTATGACACGCTGGTCGGCGAACGCGGCATCACCCTGTCGGGCGGGCAACGCCAGCGCATTGCCATTGCCCGGGCAATCCTGCGCGATGCCCCGATACTGCTTCTTGATGAGGCCACATCAGCTCTCGATGCCGAAAGCGAGACTTTGGTACAGCAGGCGCTGACACGGCTGATGCAGGGTCGCACCACGCTGGTGATTGCCCATCGCCTGGCAACCGTGCTCAAGGCCGACCGTATCCTGGTGATGGACAAGGGCCACATTGTTGAAGAAGGCACGCATCAAAGCCTGGTCAAAAAGGGCGGTATCTATGCCCGTCTTGCCAGACTGCAGTTTCATCAGGACGATGCTGATCTCGAAGGTTTCAACATCAGCGAAGCTGCAAAATAGGCCTCCGGCCTATTCGCTGACACCCAAGAGACGCATGGCATTGTCCTTCAGGATCAATGGCCGCACCGCATCCTTGATGGCGATGGTCTCGAAGTCCGCCAGCCAGCGTTCCGGTGCGATCATCGGCCAGTCGGATCCGAAGAGCATCTTGTGCTTGAGGATTGAATTGCAGTAGCGCACGAGGATATCGGGGAAGTATTTCGGCGACCATCCGGACAGGTCGATATAGACATTGGGCTTGTGCTGGGCAACGGCCAGCGCCTCTTCCTGCCAGGGAAAGGAGGGATGTGCCAGAATGATCGGCATATCCGGAAAATCAACGGCGACATCATCCAGATACATCGGATTGGAATATTTCAACCGCATGCCGTTGCCGCCGCGCATGCCGGAACCTACCCCGGTCTGGCCCGTGTGGAAAAGCGCCGGTTTGCCGGTCTCGGCTATCGCCTCATAGAGGGTATAAGCCATGCGGTCATTGGGATAAAAACCCTGAAAGGTGGGATGCAGCTTGAAGCCCTGCACGCCAAAATCCTCGACCAGGCGCCGGGCCTCACGAGCCCCCATTTTTCCCTTGTGTGGATCGATCGAGGCAAAGGGTATCAGCACATCGGAATGTTCCGCCGCCAGCTCGGCAACCTCTTCATTCTTGTAGCGCCGATAGCCGGTTTCGCGTTCGGCATCGACGGGAAAAATCACGCTGGCAATATTTTGCGCGCGGTAATGGGCTGCTGTTTCCGGGATGGTCGGCGGATGGGTCCATGGCGCCCGGAAATATTTCGCCATCGTTGATTGCAGATCATCATAACCATCATCCGCGTGGCAGCCACAGGGCTCTTCCGCATGGGTGTGAAAATCGATTGCACGCACCTTGGAAAAATCAACCATTTGACACTCTCTCTTACCCGAATGGACCTTTGTCACATCAATCCATACCGGAAAATTATTGCTATTCAATAGAACAATTTTATTGTAGACCTTTCTACAGTGTATTTCCAGAATGGACCGAACGCAATGAATGATGACTTCACGGTTTCAGAGATCTTGAAAATTGCTCTGGATGGCGAGATTGCGGTCCTGACCATGAACCGTCCGAACAAACGCAATGCGATGAATGACACGCTGCTGGACTCCCTCGACCGGTTTTTTTCCAAACCTCCCAAAGATGTTCGCGTCGTAGTCCTGACTGGCACAGCAGGGCATTTTTGTTCCGGACTGGATCTGAGTGAGCATGTTTCCCGTTCGACCGAGGAAACCCTGCACCATTCGCGCAACTGGCACCGTGTCATGGATGTCATCCAGTATGGCGGCCTGCCGGTCGTTTCTGCAATATTCGGCGCGGCAATCGGCGGCGGCCTTGAACTTGCCGCCTCCACCCATGTGCGTATCGCCGAGGCATCGTCCATTTTTCAACTGCCGGAAGGGCGGCGCGGCATATTTGTCGGCGGCGGCGCAACCGTTCGGGTCGGGCGTATTCTGGGGGCCGATCGCATGACGGAGATGATGCTCACGGGTCGCAAATATAATGCCACCGAAGCGCTCAATCTCGGTCTGGCGCATTATTCGGTTGCCGATGGGGAAGCCTTTGCACTGGCGATGCAGCTTGCCGGAAAAATCGCTCGCAATGCGCCTTTGTCGAACTACCTGATGGTCAACACCATCAGCCGGGTTGATGACATGAGCCGTTCCGACGGATTGTTCGTCGAGAGCCTCAGTGCGGCGATTTCTCAATCAACGCCCGATGCCGAGGAGGGCCTGAAAGCCTTTCTTGAAAAACGCGCACCTGTTTTCAGGTGATGCCAAGCCCTGATCAAACAGGGCTTCAGATGGCGGACTGGAGACCGCCAGAACCAAACGGGAGGTAACATGAAACGACGCTTAATGATCACGCTTGCCGCTGCCGGAATGGCCGCAGCAAGTACATTCGGACTGCCCACATTGTCCTATGCGCAGGAGGTGACGCTTCGGCTGCACCAGTTCCTGCCCCCTGTGGCCACAGTTCCCAAACATATTCTCAAACCCTGGGCCGAACGGGTCGAAAAGGCTTCCGGTGGCAAGGTAAGGATTGAACATTTTGACGGCATGTCGCTGGGTGGACGCCCGCCGGATCTGATGGATCAGGCACGCGACGGTGTGGCCGATATGATCATGACCGTTGTCGGTTACACGCCGGGCCGATTCCCGCGCACCGAAGTCTTCGAACTGCCCTTCATGATGACCGATCCGATCGGCACATCGCTGGCCTTCTGGCAGATGGTCGAGGATGATTTTCAGTCCAATGAATATGCCGACTTCAAGGTGCTCGGCGCCTGGGTACACGGCCCTGGTGTCGTTCATACCCGAAATGGTGTAAACAGGCTGGAAGACATGTCGGGCATCAAGGTTCGTGGTCCGACACGGGTTATCAATGATCTGCTCAGTGAACTGGGCGCGACACCCGTCGGCATGCCGCTTCCGGCGATCCCTGAATCCCTGTCCAAAGGCGTCATCGACGGAACCGTCATTCCCTGGGAAGTGACACCGTCGATCAAATTGACCGAACTTGTCAACAACCACACCGAATTTTCGGGCGATGAGTCGCTTTATACGGCAACCATCGTGCTGGTCATGAACAAGGCCAGATATGAGGCTCTCCCTGACGATATCAAGGCGGCGCTTGACGCGGAATCAGGCGCAAAACTCAGCGGCTTTGCAGCCGAGGTCATGTATGACTATGACAAGCCGGGACGCGACATAGCCGTTGCCAACGAAAACAATATCGTCACCCTTGACGAGGCAGAAGTGACGCGCTGGAAAGAGGCGTCAGAACCCGTTGTCGGACGATGGATTGCCGACATGGACGGCCGCGGGATCGATGGTCAGGCGCTGATTGACAAGGCCAAGGCACTGATTGCAGAAAACGCCAAAAACAGAAATCCCTAAGCATGAATATCCGGCCCCGGACGAACAGTTCCGGGGCCGGTTTTTCCTTCAGATCAGTTTTCCGGCGGCACAGCGCTGCGCAATATTTCCAGAAACCGCTTTTGCGGCAGACTGGCAACCCAGCCGGAACGGGTGGTCACGCCGATGGTCCGCTGGCTCGGCTCAAGCGCCACATCAATCGACACCAGCAGACCCAGTTCGATATCCCTTTTCACCTGTTCGACGGAAACCAGCGTGATTCGCTGCGACGTCCTGAGCAATCCGAGCATGAAACTGTGCGATCCGGTCTCGATCGGCCTGGAGACATGCGCCGGCGGGTGAAGCCGCGCGTGCAAAGCGTCGAAATAGGCCCTTGCCGGTGCGCCCTCACGCGGCATGATCCACGGATAGGCCGCCAATGCCGCTGGCGTCACAGGCCGCGCTGCAGCCCTTCCGTTGCCAGCCAGAGGATGGCGCGGGTCAGCAACCACCACCAGCGAGTCTCGAAACAGAGCTTCCTGAGACAGTTCAAAGGCACGCTCTTCACTGCGAAGCGCACCCAGGATGAGATCGAGATCACCCCGCCGCAATGCCCGGGCGAGACTGGCATAACGCCCATCCAGCACACTGACCAGAACGCGTGGGTATTCTGACGCAAACCGGCTGACCGCTTCAGGCAATATGGATGTCTGCACCAGGGGCAGGCTGCCAATGGCCAGACGACCCTCGAATTCGCCTTGCCAGCATTTCACATCAAAATGGGCCTGACGAAATTCATTGAGCGCCAGTTTTGCTGCGCGCGACAGCTCTTCAGCCTGCAGGGTGGCCCTGGTGCCGGCTGATGTCTGCTCGAACAGGGCAATGCCGACAAGCCGTTCCAGATCGCGGCAAGCCCGGTTGACGGTTGAGACCTGCCGTTTCAAAATGGCCGCAGCCGCGCTGAAACCACCCTGTTCCACGGTGGCGATCAGGGCGCGAAGCTGACCACAGGTTACCAGATGATGCAGATGTCTGTGACCGGCAAACGCGAACCCACCTTTCAGATAGCCGACGCCCAGCCGGATCCGTTCGGCAAATATCCGGCCCGGTTCGGTCAGCACCATCCCGCCGCTCCTGCGTGCAAAGAGCGCAACGCCCAGAGCCGTCTCCAGTCCGGCAACGGCCTGCGTCAGCGCCGGTTGCGACAGGCCGATCATCTGCGCAGCCCTCGACAGAACCGCGCAATCGGCAACAGCCAGAAATCCGTTCAAATGCTTCAGGTTGGGCAATTCTTCAAGATATTGCACGGCACGTCTTACCCCAAAACCAATGCAATAAACCAATCATGCAGTTCAGGCCATATGCCCTGACAGGAAAGCCTCCCTTTCATCCAGGCCGCACATCAAAACACAGCCTCATTGCAGATTTTGAATAATGGGACGCATCTATTGCGATATTCAAATTTGCCAAACACCTTTGGCCTGTGATCAACTCTGATACGTCCAAAAACAAAGGACTGGGAGACTTTAATACCATGTCTGAAAGCAAAACCGCATTGGTCATCAGCGCCCATTCAGCCGACTTCGTCTGGCGAGCCGGCGGCGCCATCGCCCTGCATGCAAGCCTTGGATACGAGGTGACTGTGGTTTGCCTCTCCTATGGCGAACGGGGCGAAAGCGCCAAATTGTGGAAGCAGGAAGGCATGACCCTGGAAAAGGTGAAAGCCGGTCGCCGGGTGGAGGCGGAAAATGCCGCCAAGGCGCTGGATGTTCATGACATTCAGTTTTTTGACCTTGGCGATTATCCGCTGGAACTGGACCGCGATGCTAAATACCGGCTGGTCGATGTGATCCGTGCGGTTCAGCCGCGTTTCATGATGAGCCATTCGCATTACGACCCCTATAATACCGATCACGCCTACGCCACGAATGTCGCCATGGAATGCCGCATGATCGCCCAGGCCTGGGGGCACAATCCCGGTGAAAAAGTTCTGGGCGCACCACAGCTTTACCTGTTCGAACCACATCAGACGGAGCGGATGGGCTGGGTGCCTGACACCTTCCTCGACATCAGCGATGTCTGGGACAAGAAACGCGCGGCAATCGAGTGCATGGAGGGACAGGAACATCTTTGGGACTATTACACCAATGTTGCTGAAAATCGCGGTAACCATTTCAGGCGCAATTCCGGCGGGCAGGCCGGCGGCAGACCGGCGCGCTATGCGGAAGGCTTTCAATCCGTCTATCCACGCACAGTCGATGAGCTTTAGATGATGAATGATATTGCACATCTCGGCCACGTGGAAATGCTGACCGACCGGTTTGAAGAGAGCCTGGATTTCTTTATAAACGTCTACGGTCTGACCGAAAGCGGGCGCGACGAAAATTCCGCCTATCTCAGAGCCTGGGACGATTACGAGTTCCACACGCTGAAGCTGACCCGCAGCGACAATACCGGCATCGGCCATGCGGCCTATCGCGCCTCATCGCAAGAAGCACTGCTGCGGCGTGTCGCGGCGATAGAGGCCATGGGCTGTGGCATTGGCTGGACCGATGGGGACATGGGCCACGGCCCCGCCTACCAGTTTCATGACCCCGATGGCCATGTTTTCGAGATCTACTGGGAAACCCGCAAATATGTACCGCCGAAGGAAGAGCGCCCTGCCCTTAAAAACATTGCGCAACGCTATCACGGGCGCGGCGTCGCCCCGCGCCGCATTGACCATTTCAACCTTCTGGCAAAGGATGTCAGCGTCATTCGGGAATTCCTGCCCAAAGCCCTTGGATCACGGGTAACCGAACAGATTGTGCTTGACGATGGCACGGTTGGCGGGTGCTGGTTCACCGTTAACAACAAGACCTATGACCTTGCCTACACGCAGGACCATTCAGGCAGCAGCGGACGCTTCCACCACGTCACCTATGCTGTTGACCAGCGCGAGGATGTCTTGCGCGCCGCCGACATCTTTCTCGAAGCCGGCGTTTATATCGAGACAGGCCCCCACAAACACGCCGTTCAGGGAACCTTTTTCCTCTATGTATGGGAGCCTGCCGGCAATCGTGTGGAAGTCGCCAACGCCGGTGCGCGCCTTATTCTTGCGCCCGACTGGGAGCCGGTGACCTGGACACAGTCCGACCGGGCGAAAGGTCAGGCCTGGGGCCTGAAGACCATCGAAAGTTTCCATACTCACGGAACACCGCCGGTACCAGCCAAGGAGCATAAATGATGCCTGTTGTCGTCCAGCAATTCGAGCGTGCCGATGCCGATATCATTGCCGGTCTGGCCGAAGCCGGTGTCGCAACGGTGCATGAAGCGCAGCAACGCAGCGGTTTGATGGCAAACCATATGCGGCCGATTTATACAGGCGCGCAGATCGCCGGTTCCGCCATTACCGTTTCCGTGCCTCCCGGTGACAATTGGATGCTGCATGTGGCCATCGAACAGGTCCAACCCGGAGACATCATCGTGGTCGCCCCGACATCACCCTGTGATGACGGCTATTTCGGTGACCTTCTTGCAACCTCCCTGCGGGCCCGCGGCGGCATCGGCATCGTTATAGAGGCAGGTGTGCGCGATACCCGTGACCTGACCGCCATGGGATTCCCGGCCTGGTCGAAATGCGTCTCGGCCCAGGGCACCGTCAAGGAAACCCTCGGATCGGTCAATATCCCCATTGCCTGCGCCGGCGCCATCGTCCATCCCGGCGACATCATTGTCGCCGATGATGACGGGGTCTGCGTTGTCAAGCGCCAGGATGCGGCCACGGTGCTGGCCGCTGCGCGCACCCGCATTGATGCAGAGGAAGACAAGCGTCGACGGCTGGAGGCCGGAGAACTGGGCCTTGATCTTTACGACATGCGCCCCCGTCTGGCGCAAAAGGGCCTCAAATATGTCTGAGGGCATACCCTGCATGTGGATGCGCGGAGGCACCTCCAAAGGGGCCTATTTTCTCGCCACCGACCTGCCGGCCGAGCCGCAGGAACGCGATCGCCTGTTGCTGGAAATCATGGGATCGCCGGATCCGAACCAGATCGATGGCATTGGCGGGGCGGATCCGCTGACCTCGAAAGTGGCTGTGATCGGTCCTTCCCGGCGCGAAGGCGTCGACGTGGATTACCTGTTTCTGCAGGTCTTTGTCGATCAGGCCATCGTCACAGACGCGCAGGGCTGCGGCAATATTCTGGCCGGTGTCGGCCCCTTTGCTCTTGAGCGCGGACTGGTCAAGGCAACGGGCGATCTGACCGAAGTCGCGATCTTCATGGAAAACACCGGCAAGCTGGCCATTGCCGAAATCCACACGCCCGGCGGTCGCGTCAGCTATGCGGGCAGCGCCAGCATTGACGGGGTTCCCGGCCACCATGCGCCTGTTGGCCTGTCTTTCAAGGGTATTGAAGGTTCAACCTGCGGCGCGCTGCTTCCCACCGGCCATGCAGTCGATGTGATCGACGGGGTCGAGGTGACGCTGATCGACAATGGCATGCCCTGCGTGGTGATGCGGGCAGCCGACATGGGCATGACCGGTTATGAAACGCGCGAAGAGCTTGAAGCCAATGAGGCTTTGCGCGCCAGACTTGAAGCCATGCGACTACAGGCTGGCCCGATGATGAATCTTGGCGATGTGACAGAAAAATCAGTGCCCAAAATGACCATGGTGGCACCGCCGCGCCATGGTGGCACCATCTCTACTCGCACGTTCATTCCACACCGCTGCCACGCCTCCATCGGCGTGTTTGGCGCGGTCAGCGTGGCCACTGCCTGTATGCTGCCCGATACACCGGCGGCTCGCTTGGCCATGGTACCCGATGGTGCCCGCAAGATCTTGCAGATCGAACATCCCATCGGTGCAACCACGGCACTTTTGAACCTCGACGAGATGGGTGCGATTGCCGGTGCCGGGATGCTGCGCACCACGCGCAAACTGTTTGACGGGCTGGCCTTTCCACGCGGGTAGCCCCGCGTGGTGTTTACAATTTCCGGGCTTCGATGACCCGTTCGGAGCCTGAATAGATGGCTTCGACCAATTGCGGACGATTGGCAATCACCGCCCTCTGGTTGATCGAACCCTTGTCCGTCATTTCACCCTTGTCCAGATCGGGTGGGGTTTCCATCACGACCAGACGACGCACACGCGATGCAGACCCTGTTGCCTCGGCTGCGAAAGAACTCAGCCGTTCTTCAAAGACTGCGCGGACTGCGGCTTCCCCTATCAGCGATGGTATGTCATGACCGGTGCCGAGCTTTTGCAGCGCATCGATATTGGGCAATACAATCGCCCCGAGATAGCTACGGCTTTCCCCGACGATGACAGCATCGCGAATGAGTCCGCCGAAATGATTGATCAATCTGGCACGCAACGCACCGACAGCCACCCAGGTGCCGGTGGAAAGTTTGAAGTTCTCGGCTGTGCGCCCATCGAAAAAAAATCCCCGCGTCAGGTCATCCGGATCGACAGGGCGCAATGCATCACCCAGCATATAGTAGCCTTCGTCGTCGATATAGGATTTGGCACCGCCCGCATCGCCATAATATCCCGGCGTGATCGATGGGCTTTTGAGCCTTGCTTCCAGTTTGCCACCATTGGGAACAAGCTTCAGTGAGACGCCCTTCGCCGGGACCCCGACATTGCCCGAAAAAGCCTGTTGTTGCGTGCACATCAGAGCAAAAGGTCCGGTTTCCGTTGCGCCAAGTCCGGTGGTCAGAAGGACCTCATGCCCGGCCGTTTCGCGCGACAGGCGCAGAAGATCGTCCCAGGTGTGCTGGGCCATGCCCGCACCGGCATACATCATCATGTCCAGCCGACTGAAAAAATTCTCTCTGAGAGCATCGTCCTGCTCAAAGGCGCTTACCAGCATTTCATAGCCGACAGGCACATTGAAACACCAGGTCGGCGCAATCTCCTTGAGGTTGCGTATTGTCGCTGCAATGCCCTGCGGCGATGGCTTGCCTTCGTCGATGTAAAAGGTGCCGCCATTGAACAGCACCATATTGAAAACCTTGTTGCCGCCTGCCGTATGGTTCCAGGGAGCCCATTCCACTACAATCGGAGGGTGGGCCCTGAGGAAGCGAAAGCAATCGGCAATGATCACCTGATTGGAAGTCATCATATATTGCGTATTGATCACAGCCTTGGGCGATCCGGTCGAACCCGATGTGAACAGATATTTGCCCACTGTTTGCGGCGTCAGCGTCGCAAATGCCGCATCAGCTGCCGTCGTTTCTGCGCGCTGCGTCAGTGTTTCGAAGAGCAGATCTCTATCATCACGCGGGTTGCGCGACACAGCCACGTGACAGCCTTCACCGGCAATCGCCGCCAGCGCCGGACCGTAAAGCGCGCCGTCAGAGGCAAAGACCAATCCGGGCTTCAGCAAAGATGCGATATCTTTCAGCTTGCCGTGATCGGACGACATCAGCGAATAGGCTGACGACACGGGTGCATAGGGGATGCCGACGTATTGGGCGGCCAGCCCCAAAAGGGCATGATCGATACTGTTTTCCGAAAGAATAAGCACCGGCCGCTGCGGGCCGAGCCCCATCTCAAGCAGTGCATTGCCGACAGATCGGACAGCTTCAAGCACCTGTGCATAGCTCAGGCGGCACCATTCACCCGCATCGTCGCGCTCCGCCAGATAGGTCGTATCCGGCTGGATCCCTGCCCATTGCACCAGAAGGTCCGGCATGCTGCGCGGCGGATCCGGCAACAGGCCTTCCTGCGCCATGACAATGTTGCCATCGTCGCGGTGTTCAATATGAAATTTCGGGTCCCAGAAGGCATCCGAACTCCGCTCAGCAATCGGTGACATCAACAATCCTCATCTGTGTCATATCTCGAAGTTCGCTTCGCCCTATCTGGGTGCCATGCGTATGGCGCCATCCAGACGGATGACTTCACCATTCAACATGGTGTTTTCAACAATATGGCGCACCATGGCTGCAAATTCCGCCGGATCGCCAAGCCGCGATGGAAAGGGGACCTGAAGACCCAATGATTTTTGCACATCTTCGGGCAGCCCAGCCAACAGCGGCGTCAGAAAAATGCCCGGCGCGACGGTGCAGACCCGAATACCATGGGAGGCCAGATCCCTTGCCATGGGCAAGGTCATGCCCACGATACCACCCTTTGATGCCGAATAGGCGACCTGACCGATCTGCCCGTCATAGGCGGCAACGGAGGCCGTATTGACGATGACGCCGCGTTCGCCGTCCGGAGAGGAGGCCTCACCCGAAGCCATCAGGGCAGCAGCCTGTGAGGCGCAGTTGAACGAGCCCATCAGGTTGACCCTTATCACCTTCTCAAATATTGCCGGATCGTGGGGTTCACCGCGCGAAACGGTCTTGGCCGCCGGTCCAATGCCTGCACAATTGATCAGGATATTCAAACCGCCGTGCTGTGTCTTCACAGCTTCAAGCCCCTTGCCGACGCTGGCCGGATCGCTGACATCAACTGATTGGAAGCCGCCACCGATTTGTTCAGCCATTGCCGCTCCGAGATCTGCATTCATGTCAAAGATCGTAACCTTTGCACCCTGAGATGCCAGCTCCTGTGCAACGGCAGCCCCAAGGCCAGATGCACCGCCGGTGACAATCGCCACCGTTTTATCTGTTATTTTCAAGATCAATCCTCCTCGTTCTGGACGCGCTGCAACAACGTGATCAACGTCTGGCGCTCGTCACTGTTCATGTTCCCAAGGATCCGCTCTTCGTGCCTGTGAACAGCAGCCAGGGCCTTGGCATAGAAATCATGTCCCTTGAGGGTCGCCCGCAATGCATAGGCACGCCGATCCCCCGGCACCTTTTCGCGCAGGATGAGATCACGCCCCTCCAGCTCATCCACGATCACAACGGTACCGGAACGCTCGATCGCAAGCGCTGCGGTGACGGCGCTCTGGCTGATTTCGGGATTGGCAACCACAATGGAAAGCACGGAAAATGTCCGCTGCGTAAGCTGCAGCTCATCCAGCGTCGCCCTGAAATCGCGGTGCATATACATGTAGGCGCGCTTGATATTGTAACCGACCAGGCCAAACAGATCCGACTGCGACACGCGGCCAATTTCTTTTTTGGGTTCTTTAATGCGTGATGGTCCCGGCATTGCGCTTCCTCGTGCCCCAACAGCCGCTGCCAGGCAGAAAATAGTCAAAATTTGGTTCTATGGTCGAACAATACTATCGACTAAGCAACCAGATCAAGCAACAAGGAAAATTGAAAAACCCGCAGGAATTCTCAACCACATTGGGCTGAAAGCGGATTGTCTTCAGGACTGCCACGGCGCCTCAATTGCAGATGCTGCTGCAGCCTGGCCAATTGCGCCAGGATTGCGTGTTGGATCGGGCTGGATGGGAATATCAGGCGGGGAGCGCCACCGCCTGATCAGGGGCCTTTCCAGAGAAGTATTTCCTCGAAATTTCGGCCCCGCTCACCGGCTGGCTGAACAGATAGCCTTGCATTTGGGTGTAGCCAGCTGTCCTTACCATTTCCAACTGCGCCTCGGTTTCCACGCCCTCGGCGGTGGTCTCTATTCCCAGGCTCTTGCTCATGCTGGCAACTGCGCTGACAATGGCGCCATCGCTGCCGCCTTCAATGAAGTCGCTGACAAAAGATCTGTCAATCTTCAGCTTGTCAAAGGGGAAACTGCGCAAATAGCTGAGCGAGGAATACCCGGTGCCAAAATCGTCCATGGCTATGCGCACACCCAGATTGCGCAAACCATGCAGCGTCTTCAAGGTTGCCTCGTTGTCGAGCAGCAGTATTTTTTCAGTTATTTCCAGCTCCAGACGCTTGGCTGCAACGCCCGAATTCGCCAGCGCACTGAAAACCGTGCGCACAAGGTCGTCGCTGCGAAACTGCACCGGCGACAGATTGACGGCCATATTGGTATCAAATGGCCAGCTGGACGCCTGCATGCAGGCGGTGCGGATCACCCATTCTCCGATTGGAATGATAAGCGCGGTTTCTTCTGCAAGCGGAATGAACAGATCAGGTGCGAGCAGGCCCCGTTCTGGATGATTCCAGCGCAACAGCGCCTCAAAGCCAACGATCTTGCCGCTGAGCAGGTCCACCTGTGGTTGGTAGTGGAGTTCGAATTCTTCGCGTTCCAGGGCCAATCTAAGCTCAAATTCCAACTGGCGCCGCTCCTGCATGAGCGCATCCATCCCCGATTCGAAAAACCGATGAACACCACGTCCGTCATTCTTGGCACGATAAAGCGCCAAATCGGCATTCTTCAGCAATATATCGATGTTCTCGCCGTCAAGGGGAGCGATGGCAATGCCGACACTGGCGCCAATCACCACGCGGTTTTCGCCCAGATCAAAGGGTTTGGCCATCTCGTCGCAGATGCGTTTGGCCAGAACGGTCGCTTCATTGGGCTGGCGGTCCGACATCTGAACAACCGCAAATTCATCGCCGCCAAGCCTGGCGACAATATCCCCTTCACGGATGCAGCCGCGCAATCGTTCCGCCACGTTCTTCAGCAGTCCGTCACCGACGGAATGCCCCAGGGTATCATTGATGATCTTGAACCGGTCCAGATCAAGAAACATCACGGCGAAGGTTTTTTCGCCTTTGGTTCGTTTGATATAGTCTTCCAATTGCACTTTCAGGCTGGTTCTATTCGGCAGGCCCGTCAGGTCGTCATTGCTTGCAAGATAATTGATCTGCTTCCACGCGCGCGTCAGCGAAGCGACCGGCAGATGTCGCAGAGCCAGATGGAAGAAAAAGCCAACGACCAGGGATACAATGCCTATGGTCAGTGTGGTGATATAGTGATGCTCCATGGAATGCTCAACGGACAAATGGCCTACCGACTGTCCGTAGGAATAAAGCATCTCTTCACTGGTAAGCGATGGCCAATCGGAAGGCACAATTTCCGCAGGAACCTGGGCAACAAGTTTTCTGGTATCGTCAAAAACCCGATAGACATCGTCGTGGTTGGATCCACGTGCATCATTGAGCAGATCAATGATTCGCGTGTCTTCAAATTGCCAAAGGTCCGGATTCGCATTGACCAATCTTGAAACCAGCCGTGTGCTGATGGATACACCGGCCTCCATGCCCGCCTGCGCGCGTTCATAACCAACATAAAGATACGTCAATGGCGGAACCAGGACGACCAACAGAACAGTGATCCATGAAAAGGAGATGAGAATTCCGACAATTCGCCCTTTGTTTTCAACCATGCTGGTCAGCCACCTGACTCGAGAGGGGCCGCGGGCACCAGATGGCCCGACGCACCAAGAATCGCCGCTCCCTCCTCAGATCGCATGAACGTAAAAAAGTCGCTGACCAGCTCGCTCTGGACTGGCTTGGTGACAAGATACAAAATCTTGGCATGGCCATATTTGCCATCCTTTAGACTTTCAACTGAGCCTCGCTGGCCATCCAATGAAAGTATCTTGAGCCCCCGGTTTTCTGTTTTTATCTGGGCGAGCGTCGACAGACCAAGAGAGCCGCGAACCTTCTCCAAAGCCGTTGCGTTGTCCTGATCGTTGACGGCCACCAGAAGGTCACTGCGGCCAAGAGCCGCTTCAAGAGCTTTTTCCATCTGCGGGGAAAGTGAAGCCAGAATCTTCATGTCGCTTTCGCTTGGCGGCCGCATGATCAGCCGCAGGTCGGAGCCGTCCGGCCATGTGACGTTCTCACCATTGTAAATCTGCGGCAGTTCTTCCAGCGTGATATTGTCTGCCGCAGTTTCTTCATGGGTGGAAAACACGACAGGCGTGCGCGCATATTCAATCGCCGTGACACCTTCGGCACGCTCGGCATCTTTCAGGTCTCTTGAGCTAAGTGCAAAATCGATCCTGTTGGCCAAAAGCGCCTTGATACCGCCACTCGAACCAAGGCTTGGCAAAACAACGACTTTGATATCGGGGTGGGATTGCATATAAGCGTCAGCAAGAAGCTTCATGCCACCAAGGGCTGCACCCGTACCACCGATATTGAGGATTTCATCATGGCCTGCCATCGCCGGACTGCCCGTCAGTGCTGCAAGACATGCAACCACAGGCAACAGGTTTCGAAGTCGTCTGAATCCGTAAAATGAACGCATATTTGACATATCGATACACTTTTTTGCGTCCGTTTTACCAAGTAAACGCTGCGGACATCCGTTAAATAGAAACAATCTTGGCGCTTTTTTAGCAATCCTAAGCGTTAATTGTTAAATATTACCTTAGAAATGGCCGCTAAAACACAGCAATACGGCAGCGCGCGATACAGCCTGCAAAATAGAAAAACAATTTCAATCCGGTCACAGCGCAGGCGTCACTACATTCGCCCGAAAGCAGAGTTTCATCGGACATGTAACTAAAAAGCGGTTTGTCTTTAATCAGGTGACGCTTGCCGATGCCCGTCCGGCTGTTCGCCCGGAAAAGATACATCCACCCAGAAAAGTACCTTCAAGGGCATTATAACCATGCATGCCACCGCCGCCAAAGCCGGCAACTTCGCCGGCTGCGTAGAGCCCTTCGATGATGTTTCCACCAGCGTCCAGAACCCTTGATGACAGATCGGTGTGGAGGCCACCCAACGTCTTTCTGGTCAGGATATTCAGCCGCACGGCAATCAGCGGCCCGTGTTTCGGATCGAGTATACGATGTGGTTTAGCGGTCCGAATAAGCTTGTCGCCAAGATAGTTGCGTGCCCCCCGCATCGCCACGATCTGCATGTCCTTTGAATAGCTGTTGCCCACTTCACGATCCCGCGCCTCAAGCTGCGCACGCAATGTGTCGAGCTGGATGAGATTGTCACCGGTCAATGCATTCATGCCTTCAACCAGCGCCTCAAGTGTATCGCGAACGACAAAATCTTCGCCTTTGTCCTTGAAAGCTTCAACCGGTGGCGGTGCGCCCTTGCGCACGCGCTGAAGCACCTTGAGAATGCTCTTGCCCGTCAGGTCTGGATTTTGTTCCGAACCCGAAAGGGCGAATTCCTTTTCAATAATCGACTGGCTGAGAACAAACCAGCTGTAGTCGTGGCCGGTGCTCATGATGTGCTTGAGGGTCGACAATGTATCGAAACCCGGCAGGCACGGCAGCGGCATGCGACGCCCTTGCGCATCGCACCAGAAGGATGATGGCCCCGGCAATATGCGTATGCCGTGTTGCGGCCATATGGGATTCCAGTTTCTGACACCTTCCGTGTAGTGCCACATGCGGTCGGAATTGATGATGGATGCGCCGGCGCCGGCGCTGATATCCAGCATGCGACCATCCACATGATGCGGCACGCCTGAAATCATCTCTTTTGGCGGCGGCCCCAGCCGATCAAGCGGCCAGTTCCTGCGCACCAGATCATGATTGCCGCCAATGCCTCCGGAACTGACAATCACGGCGCCTGCCGAATAGGAAAATTCACCGGCGATGGTGCGTGAAGATTTTTCACCACGCGCTGCCTGGCTTTCCTCCAGAATGCTGCCGCGCACACCGCTCACCCGCCCATCCGTCGTGATGATCTCATCAACCTGATGGCGAAAACACAGCCTGACCAGGCCCTTTTCAACGCCCAGGCGCACACGCCGCTCGAAGGGTTCGACAAGCGCCGGACCGGTTCCCCATGTCACATGAAAGCGCGGGACGGAATTACCATGTCCATTGGCCAGCCCGCCGCCCCGTTCGGCCCAGCCAACAACCGGGAACCAGCGCACGCCCTGCTGATGCAGCCACTTGCGTTTTTCCCCGGCGGCAAAATCCACATAGGCTTCGGCCCATTTGCGCGGCCAGAAATCCTCTTCGCGATCAAATTGGGCAGAGCCCAGCCAATCCTGCCATGTCAGATCCCGGCTGTCGCGCACACCCAGTCTGCGCTGCTCGGGAGAATCGACAAACAGCAATCCGCCAAAAGACCAGAAGGCCTGGCCGCCCAGATTGGCTTCGTTTTCCTGATCGACAATGATGACCGATTTTCCGGCATCGGCAAGCTCGGCGGCTGCTACAAGTCCAGCAAGACCGGCTCCCACAACTAGAGCGTCACAATCCATCTGATTCCTCCCGATCCCGGCATCACCTGCTGCCCCCAAAAAATCGTCTGGCCAACATTGTCTGGCCAGAAGACGTTACAGCATTTGCCAAACAAACGTCAGCGTTCCGTCAATTTCAGCTCGATACGTCGATTGATGGCCCGTGCTCTGGGGGAATCGCCCTCTTCGATAGGCTGGAATTCTCCGAAGCCGGCGGCAACCAGACGATGGGCCGGAACGCCGCGCTCAATCAGAAATTTCACCACGGACGTCGAGCGCGCGGTTGAAAGTTCCCAATTGTCCGCATACCGCCCGGTACCGGACAGGGGAACATTGTCCGTATGGCCGTCAACGCGAAGCACCCAGTTGATATCCGTCGGAATTTCCCGGGCAAGTTCAAGAATTGCACCGGCAAGTTTGGCCATCTCTTCCTTGCCATCCACATTGAGATCGGAACTACCGGAAGAAAACAGCACTTCGGACTGCAGCACGAAGCGGTCGCCGACAATGCGAATGTTCTCACGGTCTGACAGAATCTCACGCAAACGGCCGAAGAAATCCGAGCGGTAACGATTGAGTTCCTGCACCCTTTGCGCCAGGGCGACATTCAAACGTCGCCCGAGATCGGCGATTTTTGTCTGCGACGAGCGGTCCTTTGCTTCCGAAGCATCCAGCGCATCTTCCAGCGCGGCCATCTGGCGTCGCAATGCGGCAATCTGCTGGTTGAGCAGTTCGACCTGCGACATCGCCCGCTGACTGATCTGTTTTTCCTCGTCAAGCGACTGGGTCAGGGCGCCAATCTGCGCTTCGGCTGCACCGGAGGCTCCAGCGCCACGTGACAGCAGCTCCTGAAGTCTGGAGCGTTCACCTTCAGTATCGGAAAGCGTCGCCTGCATATTGGCAAGCGCATCCTCCAGATCCTGCTTGCCTGACCGCTCCAGCGCCAACAATTGCGTCAGTTCATTCAACTGGCTGTTCAGCCGGTTAAGCACCTCGTCCTGACCACTGATTTCACGGCTGAGAAGAAACTGCGCCATGACAAAAACGGACAGCAAAAACATGAGTGCGAGCAGCAATGTCGCAAAAGCGTCGACAAACCCCGGCCAGTAGTCAACGCCACGGTCACCGCGACGATTGCGCGAAAGTGCCATGGCCTAGCGGCCCCCGGACTTTTTGTCGTTGCCCATTTTGCTGATCTTGTCGCCCAATGCATCCAGCGTCTGCCGCATCGCACGCGCTTCGCTCTGCTGCGATTCAATCCAGTCGCGCAGCATTTGTTGTTCACTGCGCATGTTCTTGACAAGCCCCTGAATGCCTTCTGCCAGATTCGCCATGGCAGCTGTGGAACGCTGATTGATACCGCCACTCGATTGGGCTGCCATCGTCTGCACCGTCTCGGACAGACGTCTGATATCCTCGGAACTTTCCGCCCCGGCACCGCTCTCCTGTGTGGCACCGTCAAAATCCGGATCGGTCACGGTTGAGAGCCAGTTTTCAAGTTCTGTATAAAAGCGGTTTTGTGCACGCCCGGCCTGCAAATCGAGAAAGCCCAGAACCAGCGATCCGGTCAATCCGAAAAGCGAAGTGGAAAACGCTGTGCTCATGCCTTCCAGTGGTGAAGCCAATCCGGTCTTCAGCGCCTGGAGGACGTCATTGGTGCTGCCGGTACCCGGATCCAGCGACTGAATGACCGAATTGATCGAATCAAGCGTCAGCAACAGTCCCCAGAATGTGCCCAGAAGGCCAAGAAAGACCAGCAGTCCGATCATGTATCGGGACGTATCGCGGGATTCGTCCAATCGTGTGGCGATGGAATCAAGGATGGAGCGAAGCGAGCTGGTCGACAGCGACATGGATTGCTTGCGACTGAGCTGCACCCGCATCGGCGCAAGCAGGGTCGGGTTGCGGCTGTTGCGAACATTGTCACCGCCCTGCCTGAAGGAATTGACCCAATTGACCTCAGGGCGCAATCGCAGCACCTGATTGACCGCAAGCAAAACTCCGATGGCCAGGACGAACAGAATAAAGCCGTTCAGACCGGGATTGGCAAAAAATGCTGTCGATATCTGTCTGTAAAGTATGGCCGTGAGAAACCCGGTGATGATCAGAAAAATGACCATCGTTCCGAAAAACACCATGGGGCTCGACAAACGGTGCGGCTCGACGCCCATGTCCTGATCAGACAGGCCCCACCCGGAGAGTTTTAGCTTTGCCATATGCGGCGTACCCTAGCCTTTTCCTGCGCCAAATCCGCATCGATTGAACCGATACATTGCGGCTATTCGACTGCATTACCGGAAGCAATCGCCCCTGTGCCGAACGCGAATGGGCAACAAACTTCGCCTATTGTGACTTCTGCCTCAAAAGTCCTGTGAAACTAAACAAAAACTGTAACAAATGAAAAGAGCGGAAATAAAAGAAGTTTGACTTTGTGCTATTGCGTGTCGTTTTTACCATCCGGACCCGGTTTCTTCAGGACCGACATCAATTCCTTGTGGATCCGTTCATTTCCCGCAACAATGCTGTTGGTCTTGAACATCGCACTGCCACCGGTTTTGTCACTGAGAAAACCGCCGGCTTCGCGGATCAGGATGATTCCAGCAGCCATATCCCAGGGATGCAGTCCTTCTTCCCAGAACCCGTCGAAACGCCCGGCAGCCACATAGGCCAGATCAAGGGCTGCAGAACCCAATCGGCGAATCCCCGCCACTTCACCCATGACATGGCTCAAGGCAATCAGATATTGGCCGTGATGGCCGCGCCCCATATGCGGCACACCCGTTCCGATCACACAATCGGGCAATGTCCTGCGCGCAGCCACCCGCATGCGCCGGTCATTGAGAAAGGCGCCATTGCCCCGCTCAGCCGTGTATAATTCGTCCATCGCAGGATTATAGATCACGCCAGCGACCACTTCACCCTGCCGTTCCAGTGCGATCGACACCGAAAAAAGCGGAATGCCGTGCAGAAAATTCGTCGTGCCGTCCAGCGGATCGATGATCCACCGGTGCTGACCGTCGGATCCTTTGCTTTCGCCACTTTCTTCCGCCAGTACGCCATAGGTCGGTCGCGCCCGGGACAATTCGCGCAGAATGATCTCTTCGGCTTTCTGATCGGCCTGACTGACATAGTCGCCGGGTCCCTTCATCGAGACCTGCAGATTTTGGACTTCGCCAAAGTCCCTTGCTAGAGCCCGGCCTGCTTTCAGCGCGGCCTGGACCATGACATTGAGAAGCGCTGAACGTGCCATTTTGCTTTGCCTTGATGCTCTTTGGAGCTTTTGTGGAAAAGCCCGTTCACTTTTCCAATGTGACTACGCGTGAAAACTGACCATTTTGGTGTATCACCGGTTCAATGTTTACCTGACTGATTCAATCGGTCAAACAATACAATTCAGTCAGCGCGTCGGATATAGGTTATTTCGTTGGTATCGACCAGAATTCGTTCGCCTGCATCGATAAAGGGCGGAACCATGACACGGACGCCATTTTCCATGACGGCCGGTTTGTAGGATGACGTCGCCGTCTGGCCCTTGACCACCGGATCAGCCTCGGCGATCGTCAGAACCACCTGATCAGGAAGCCTGATGCCAATCGGCTTTTCCTCATAGAGTTCCACCGTGACCTTCATGCCATCCTGAAGGAACTTGGCGCGATCACCGACAAATTCCTGCTGCAGTTCGAGCTGCTCATAGGTTTCATTGTCCATGAACACCAGCATTTCGCCCTGCTCATAGAGAAACTGAAAGTCTTTTTGTTCCAGCCGAACCTTTTCGACGGTGGCCGATGCACGGAACCGCTCGTTGAGTTTCGTGCCATCCAGCAGGTTCTTCAACTCGACCTGGTTGAATGCGCCGCCCTTGCCGGGCTTGACCGCATTGGTCTTGACCGCAACCCAAAGGCTGCCGTTGTGCTCGACCACATTGCCAGGGCGAATTTCATTTCCATTAATTTTCATGGGAGCCGTTCCAATATAGCGACAAATCGGCGCCTCAAGAACACAATTAGGCCGTACATGCAAGCCTGTTCGCAATCAAGGTGCCGGTCCGCCTGGGTAGGATAACCCGGATTATCGCGTTCTGAAATTATTCGAAGCCTCGATTCCGGCTTTCTGTTCCGCTGCAGTCAGCCCCTGAAAAAAGTCTTCCAGACGCCGGTCTTCAAGGCCGGCGCGACGCGATATAATGTACCATTTTGCAGCTTCAATCGGATCGGGACGGGTGCCAATCGCATTGATATAGAGATGGGACAACCGGTTTTGAGCCATGACATTGCCGGAATTGGCAGCGCGCCGCATCCAGCCGAAACCGGCATCATAGTCGATCTTGCCGCCAATCCCGTCGATCAGCCATACACCCAGGTCCAGTTGCGCCGTATCAAAACCCGACCGGGCGGCTCGCAGCAGCCATCTGCGCGCCGTGTAGGGGTCGTCCTTCTCGAGACCCACGCCATAGGCATAAATCTGCGCCAGGGCGAATTGTGCATCTGCGATACCGTTTTCGGCCGCACTGGTCATATAGGGGAGCGCCCGCTGCACACCCTCTCTGCCCGGCTTTTCCGTTATGAGAAGCTGACCATAATTGAATTGCGCAGAGGAATTGCCGGCATCCGCAGCCCGTCGCATCAACTCTCTGGCATGCACCTTGTCCGGCGTGACGTAACGTCCCTCCAGCAATAGAAGGGCATATTTGAGTTGCGAAGCCGTATCGCCGCTGCCCGCGGCAATTCCATACCACCTGGCCGCCATCTCCATATTTTTTGGAACGCCCAGCCCACGCGCGTAGAGTTCGGCAACCAGCGTTTGCGCAGCAGGATCTCCCAGTTTTGCCAGAGGCATCGCCAGTTTGAAGGCTGTCAGATACCGGCCACGCTGAAAAGCACCATAGGCTGCATCGCCCTTCGGTTCGCTCTCGGATTCAGGGGTCTCGGCAGGCACCATATCGAGTGTGCTCGGCAGAAAAGGCGGCCCATCCTGGCCATTCTGACCGCCCTGACCAATGTCCGCAGCACCAAAAGCGGTGACCTGCCCAAGTGTTTTCGTCGTCGCAGCCTGTGCCGGCCCGCCTGATACCTCACCGGGTACAAAAGCAAGGCCAGAAACAACGGCAAACAAAGCCAGCGAGCAAAGAATCTTGTTCATCGATTGCATCTAACGCCCAAAACGTGGCGCTTTTTCGTCAAGCAGTGCATTTGCCTCTGCCACCATCTGCGCAGCCTGATCCGGTTCCGCAAAGACAGCCAGTCGCAGCGCCACAAATTCAGCGCCGCTCTCGGCAACGTCGACGATTGACCCGATGGCCTGACCGGCCATCACCACACATGGTATTTCAACCAGGGAGGCCCACCATTCTGCCAGCGCAATATTTTTGGGATGGGCCTCGTCCTTGATGTCGCCCTCCAGCTTCCCGAAAAAAATGTAATCGGGCCGCATTTCTCCAATCTGCAGGGCAGAGTGTCGATCTTTTGCCCGTCCCCCCCCAACCATCATGTCCGGGGAAAAACGGCCGATCGCCTCCTCAAAGACATCCATGCCGTCTGCAATATGCAGGCCATCAGCTTTTACCCGCACGGCAGCCCTGCTGTCACCCGCAACTAAGGCTGCGACATTCACCTTTTGAATGATCGGCACCAGGGTCTCCAGATATTTTTGGAACCCGGAATCATCCATACCGTATTGGGGCAGGATGACAGAGGCCACGTCACCGCCGCGAAGTGCATTTCCCATTATTTCGCCGGCAATGACCGGGTCGCTAATATCCGGTGCGACCAGAACGATCCGGCACCTGTTTTCAATATCTGACATTTACACCTCTCTTGATGCGGCAACGGCATCCCTATAGCCGATATCGACAACGTGTGCTCGCTTTTCATTTCATTTGCCGATAGACCACGCTCAGCACAGGATCAACCTCAATCGATGCCGACTGATTTACTCTTTTACGCCGCAGCAGTGCCTGCTGTTATTCTCGTCGGCCTTTCAAAGGGCGGGCTGGGCGGTGCAATGGCGTTGATGGGCGTTCCCATTCTGGCCCTCGTCATATCGCCGGTAAAGGCCGCAGCAATCATGCTGCCAATCATGATCATCATGGATTTGGTGGGTCTGTGGGCCTGGCGCAAGTACAATGATCGCGCGACACTGAAAGTCATGCTGCCGGGCGCAATTTTGGGGATCGGAATCGGCTGGATCACGGCATCTCTGGTTACAGCCGGCATGATTCGGCTGATTGTGGGCATTGTTGCGATGGTCTTCGCATTTCGATATTTTTATGACAAATATCGCTCAAAAAGAGGCCACCACCAACCTCCAAGACAACAAAATCGCGTCAAAGGCACTTTTTGGGCTGCGATATCCGGCTTTACCAGTTTCGTGACCCACGCCGGTGGCCCGCCATTCCAGGTCTATGCATTGCCGCTAAGGCTCGATCCGAAAATCTACACGGGAACAAGCACCCGGTACTTCGCCGTCGTCAATGCGATCAAACTGATTCCCTATTTTGCTCTTGGTCAGATAGATGCCAGCAATCTGAAGATATCAGCGGTCCTGCTGCCCCTCGCCCCGATTGCCACATTTGCCGGTGTCTGGCTGGTAAAACGCATGAATCCCGAAGTGTTCTATCCGATTATGTACACAATGGTTCTGCTGACCGCGATCAAGCTTGTCGTTGATGGCTCAAGTGCTGTATTTGGTTGAGCAATACAGATTTGACATCCCATAGAACGTCGATTGCCTGGAGAAAAAAATGACCGCCAATCCGTATGAAACCGGCCTTGATCGCAATCCCGCCAATTACCAGCCCTTGACGCCACTTTCCAATCTGTCGCGTGCGGCCCACGTCTATCCGGACCATCTTGCCGTGGTTCATGGCGCGCTGCGCATGGACTACCGGACCTTTTATACGCGTTCCAAACAATTGGCCTCGAGCCTGGCCGCGCGCGGCATCAAAAAGGGCGACACAATATCGGTCATGTTGTCCAACACACCTGCGATGCTGGAGGCCCACCACGGCATTCCAATGGCTGGTGCTGTTCTCCACTCATTCAACACCAGACTTGATGCGGCTGTGATCGCCTTTCAACTTGATCACGCTGAAACAAAAATCCTGATTGTCGACAGGGAATTTTCCGCTGTGATGGCTCAAGCGCTCGAATTGGCTGACGTCTCGCCACTGGTCATCGACTATGATGATCCCAATTACGGAGCAGATGCGCCCTTCCCCAAGGGCGAGAGGATCGGCTCTGAAGACTATGAGGCTTTTCTTCAGGCCGGAGATCCCGACTACGACTGGGCAGGACCCGATGATGAATGGGATTCAATCTCGCTCAATTATACATCGGGAACAACGGGCAATCCGAAAGGTGTTGTCTATCACCACCGGGGTGCGGCCCTGATGGGCTATTCGAATGTCATTGCCTCGGGCATGCAAAAACACCCGGTCTATTTGTGGACCCTGCCCATGTTTCACTGCAATGGCTGGTGCTTTCCCTGGACGCTGGGCGTTGTTGCCGGAACCCATATTTGCCTGAGATGGGTGCGTGCCGGGGCGATGTATGATGCCCTTGCCGATCATGGCGTCACCCATCTGTGCGGTGCGCCGATTGTCATGTCGACACTTCTCAATGCCTCCGATAGCGAAAAACGCAGCTTTGACCAGACAGTTTCGTTCAATACGGCAGCCGCACCGCCGCCGGAAACTGTTCTGGCGGGCATGGCCGACGCTGGATTTGAGGTGGTGCATCTTTATGGTCTGACGGAAACCTATGGCCCGGCAGTCGTCAATGAGTGGAACCGAGATTGGGATCGCCTGGATCCGCACAACCGCATTGCACTCAAGGCACGCCAGGGTGTGCGCTACAACGCCTTGGAAGGATTAAGCATTCGCGATCCGGAGACGATGGAACCGGTTCCCGACGATGGCGAAACCATCGGCGAAGTGATGTTTCGCGGCAATATCGTGATGAAAGGTTATCTGAAAAATCTCGAGGCCAGTTCCGAGGCTTTCGCCGGCGGCTGGTTCCATTCCGGTGACCTCGGCGTCATGCATCCCGACGGCTATATCCAGTTGAAGGACAGGTCCAAGGACATCATCATTTCCGGCGGCGAGAATATCTCTTCAATTGAGGTCGAGGATGCGCTCTATCGTCATCCCGGCGTCCAGACCGCAGCCGTCGTGGCAAGGCCCGATGACAAATGGGGAGAAACACCCTGTGCCTTTATCGAATTGAAGCCCGGCCATACGGCAACACACGAAGAAATAATCGACCATTGCCGCGCATTGCTGGCCCATTTCAAATGCCCGCGGCATGTGGTTTTCCAGGAAGTGCCAAAAACGTCGACCGGAAAAATCCAGAAATTTGTGCTGCGTGAGCAGGCAAAAATTCTTTAGAGAACATCATCATGGAATGGATTGAACAAACGGTCCGGATGAAGGCAAAGCAGCACCGCTTATAGGATCGGCGCATGGTGGGTAATCCATGCGCCGACTTCACGAAAGCAAATTTTCAATCAGTCTCGTGTATATTGGTAGGTGGACTTGAACCGGTTAGCTGTATTGCAGTTCACCTGATGCAGTCACTTCGCTACGCAATCGCTCGATCTCATCTTTCAGACGCAGTTTTCGTCGCTTGATGTCATTGATCGTCGTATCATCAATTGAAGGTTGGTTGAGAACAGTGTGCAGTTCCTCTTCGAGAGCGCCGTGTTTTTTTTCAAGCGTTACAAGATGAGCATCTATTGTCATTCAACAACTCCTTTTATCAGTGTAACAGCCTTTGGCAGGCTGCAACTTGCAAGTGTGCCACTAATATATGGTGATTGTCGAAGAATAATTTCAAGATGGTGCATAAGTTCCTAATCTTAGGTGTTTTGTACCTTTCGACAAAATGCTAGAGCATGCCGCAGGTCACTGATCGTGACCTGAATCAGAGCAAAACCCCGCGAATCACCGCGCCGTAAGGCCGTCATCAGGGTATGTCTCTAAGCGTATTGTAGACAGGAAGATGGTATGTCCGATCAGGATCAGGCAGAATTGCGATTAAATGCCGCACGCTTGCGCCAGGAGCATGAGGATTTCGACATCGCCATCAATGCCATGATTCAGACAGGTTGTGATGCTCTTCGTGTTCAACGTATGAAAAAGAAGAAACTTGCGCTCAAAGACAGGTTGTCCCTTGTCGAAGACCAGATTATTCCCGATATCATTGCCTGAAAACAGACAGGAAATCACATGACCACCATGCCGCCGGTCGCCATCATCATGGGAAGCCAGTCAGACTGGCCAACCATGAAACATGCGGCAGAAACACTTGATGAACTGAAAATCGCCTACGAGGCGCTGATCATATCAGCGCATCGCACGCCGGACAGAATGGTTGAATTTGCCAAGTCAGCGCGAGGCAAAGGCTTCAAGACAATCATAGCCGGTGCCGGCGGGGCAGCACACCTGCCCGGCATGACGGCCTCCCTGACTCCCTTGCCTGTTTTTGGTGTGCCGATACAGTCAAAGGCGCTCTCGGGTCAGGACAGTCTTCTTTCGATCGTGCAAATGCCTGCCGGTATCCCGGTCGGCACTCTGGCAATCGGACAGGCGGGCGCCGTCAACGCAGCACTGTTGTCGGCAGCTGTGCTGGCCCTTGGTGATGAACAGCTCGCAACCCGACTTGACGAATGGCGCGCAAATCGCCGCGACGCAGTGCCGATACAGCCATCAGATGGGGGTTGAACATGCCGAATGAATATTCCTCGTCCCTGCCCGCGGGCAGCACCATAGGCATTGTCGGCGGTGGTCAACTGGGGCGGATGCTGGCCATGGCAGCAGCCCGACTGGGCTATCATACCATTGTGCTTGAGCCCGATGAGAAATGTCCCGCCACGCAGGTCTCCAGCAGCCAGATCACAGCCACCTATGATGACCCCGACGCCATCGATACGCTTGGCGTGCTGTGCGATGTCATCACCTATGAATTTGAGAACGTACCGCTTGAAACAGCCAGAACACTGGCATCAAAAACGCCGGTCTTTCCGCCGCCTGCGGCTTTGGAAATTGCCCAGGACCGTCTTGTTGAAAAGAATTTCCTCAATGATTGCGGCATTGCAACGGCGACGTTTGTTGCCATTGACGGACAGCAGGAACTGGAAGACGCCCTATCAAAAATGGGTGGCCGCGGTGTCCTGAAGACACGCCGCCTGGGCTACGACGGCAAGGGTCAGAAAATGTTCAATGGCCCGGAAGACGACCCGCAGGGTGCCTTTGGCCAACTTGGCAGCGTACCGCTGATACTGGAAAGCCTTGTGCCCTTCGTTGCAGAGATATCCATTATCGCCGCGCGGGATCAGGCCGGATCGATTGTCAGCTATGAACCTTCCCGCAACCACCACAGGGACGGCATTCTGCATCTTTCAACGGTTCCCTCCGGTGTCTCGCCAGAGGCAATCAGTGCCGCACAGCAGGCAGCAGCGTCCATATTGAGCAGGCTTGATTATGTCGGTGTCATCGGTGTCGAGTTTTTCGTCATGGAAGACGGCAGCATTCTGGCAAATGAACTTGCGCCGCGCGTGCACAATTCAGGTCACTGGACTGAAGCCGCCTGTGCGATATCCCAGTTTGAACAGCACATTCGCGCCATCTGCGGCCTTCCTCTGGCCGATTGTCATCGCCATTCTGATTGCGAAATGGAAAACATCATCGGCGAGGATGTCCAGCGGACCGGCCAAATGCTGTTGGAGAAGGACGCCGTTCTTCATATGTATGGCAAAAGCGAAGTGCGACCGGGACGAAAAATGGGGCATGTTACGCGGTTACAGCGGATTATCTGCAAATAGAAGCATTTGATGGCGGAAAACCGGTTCACTCGGCAAGACGCGTCGCGCAGCGCGATGTGGCGCATCGGGCAAGCGGCGCAACGTAGCCGATGGGCCGGCTTTCCCCACCCATTGAAGAAATGTTGTTTTTTTAATCCTCTGCAAGAGAGGGCCGATTGATTTTGCCCGCTGCTCGCGTTGACTTGCGCTTATGGTGGGGGGCACCACCGCGCGCAAGTCGCCTAATCAGCAACCAAAATCAATTCGGTCAAATGATTCTAGTTGCAGACAATCTGCTGTAAAACACTAGGATCTGTTGACAGAAATAGCTGTTGCAGGTAAATGCATGGCAGAATTGAGCGCGTCGTAAGGCGCGCTTTTGTTTATTGTCGGCTCAACGGTCAATCCGGCCTTGTGAGTGCTGATCATGGATCTGGAACAATGAAAATCAAAAACTCGCTTAAAGCGCTCAAGACACGGCATCGCGAAAACCGTCTGGTACGTCGCAAGGGTCGCGTTTACATCATCAACAAGCAGAATCCACGTTTCAAGGCACGTCAGGGCTGATGGCAATCGGCATCAATCTTTGCCGATTCGATCCGTTCACCAAAAATTGCCTTTGACCATCGGCGTGTGCGCCATATATTTATGGCATGCGCCGATTTATCTTGATTCTTGCTATACGCACCAGTCTTGCCATTGCAGCAGCAATGGCAATGGGCACTGTTGTGTCTATGGCTCAGGTTGACAATGCATCACCTGCCGAGCCGCAAAGCCAGACCAGCGAAAAGGCTCTGTCCAAGCCTGAACGCCTTGATGCTTACTTCCTGCAACTAAAACGTGTAGCCGCTCCCAAGCCGGCACGACGAATAGCCGACAGGATCTGGAAAGAATGGCGCCTGTCCGACAGCCCGACGGCAAATCAGCTGATGGAATGGGCCAATGAAGCCATGCAGGACAACCGCAATTTTATAGCGCTCGATCTGCTTGATCAGGTAACCGTTCTCGAGCCGGATTTCGCTGAAGGCTGGAACCGGCGTGCAACCCTTCATTACGTCATGGGAAGCCATGCCAAATCCATGGCCGACATCAACAGGGTTCTGGCACTGGAGCCACGACACTTTGGCGCCCTGATGGGAATGGCCTCGATCCTCTCCGCAGCAGGCAGCGATGAAGCTGCGCTTGGAACCTACCTCAAAGTGTTGGAAATCTATCCGGCCATGCGCAACGCTCAGAAAAGAGTGGACGAATTGAGTCAAGAACTTGCCGGTGATGATATTTGACGATGTGTAACAAGCCAGCCTCGTGACCAACTATTTGTTTTTGAACATCATTTTTCTCGTTCTTGGCCTGTCCTTGTTCACCTGGTTTCAGGTTCGACGCATTGAACAGCGCTACCCGGCCACCGGCGACTTCACCGATGTGGGTGGCTACCGTTTGCATGCTGTTCATCTGCCAAAGCCCAAGGATGCGGACCTGCCGTCATTGGTGTTCATCCATGGCGCCAGCGGCAATCTGCATGATCAGATGCAGGCATTCCGCAGCAGGCTGGAGGGACGCGCAGAAATGCTGTTTGTCGATCGCCCCGGCCATGGTTGGTCAGGCAGGCACGCAAAAGACGGCCATTTGCCCGAAAGTCAGGCGCGCGCCATCGCTGCACTGATGGAGCAAAAAGAGATTTCTCAGGCAATCATCGTCGGGCATTCATTTGGCGGCGTGATCGCCTTGACCATGGCCATGGAAAAACCGGAGAAGGTTGCGGGCCTGTTGCTTCTGTCAACGCCATCACATCCCTGGCCCGGCGGGGTGGATTGGCATTACACATTTGCAGCAAGGCCGTTTTTTGGAAAAATCTTCACCTGGCTGGCCACCATGCCGGCGGGTCTGTTGCAGATCAGAGCTTCCGCGCAATCCGTCTTCACGCCCAATGCTTTTCCGCAGGACTACCTGCAAAAAACAGCTACGGCGCTGGTGCTGCGGCCCAGGACATTTCGCAACAATGCGGCCGATATCGCCTGGCTGCGCAGCCATGTGGTGAAGACATCACCACACTACAAGACCATCAAAAAGCCGACGATCATCATAACGGGAGAGGACGATGATGTCGTTTCTCCAACCATCCACTCGGGCGTTCTGGCAAGCGATATAGAGGGCGCCAGGCTGATAAGACTGCCAGGTATCGGACACAAGCCTGATTATGCAGCAACAGATCTGTGCATAGCAGCCATAGAGGAAATCTCAGGCAAAGCCGCCGATCTTTTACCGACAGCGGAACCCAGTGCACCATTTCAAGATGGTGCACTGCGGGCAGATCAGATCCCGGTCAGGCCGTCGGATCCAATATAGGCAATCCGCAACATGTTGGTTGCCCCAGGCGTGCCGAGCGGCACACCGGCAGAAATGATCACCCGATCACCCGGCTTGCCGAACTCTTCCCGCACCACAATGCGACAGGCCCGGTCCACCATATCGTCCAGATCATGCGCATCTTCCGTGACAACACAGTGCAGCCCCCATACGACCGACAACCGGCGGGCCGTCTGGATCACCGGAGACAGCGCTATGATCGGCACCTGTGGACGCTCGCGTGAGGTACGCATGCCCGTAGTGCCCGATGATGTATAGCAAACAATGGCAGACAGTTTCAGCGTTTCGGCGATCTGGCGGGCTGCCAGCGATATCGCATCAGCACCCGTTGCCTCGGGCTCAGAGCGCTGGGCCTGCATGATCCCGGTATAATTCGGGTCGGTCTCCACTTTGCGGGCAATCGCAGCCATGGTCGACACAGCCTCTACCGGATAATCTCCGGCCGCCGATTCCGCCGACAGCATAATCGCATCAGCGCCTTCGAAGACGGCCGTTGCCACATCGGACACTTCCGCCCTTGTGGGCACCGGCGCGGTGATCATTGATTCCAGCATCTGGGTTGCAACAACAACGGGCTTGCCTGCCCGTCTGCAGGCACGCGTCAACTGCTTTTGCAGACCGGGAACAGATTCGATCGGCATCTCGACACCCAGGTCGCCACGCGCAACCATCAATGCATCTGAAAGCTCGATGATTTCATCAATGCGCTCTATTGCCTGGGGTTTTTCGATTTTTGCCATCAAACCGACCCGCGAACGGGCAATCTTGCGCACTTCGGCAATATCTTCCGGGCGCTGAATAAAGGACAAAGCCACCCAGTCGACGTCATCGGTCGCCAGAACAGCATCGAGATCCAGATGGTCTTTCGGGGTCAATGCGCTGACGCCCAAAGTGCTGTCCGGCAGACTGACGCCCTTGCGATCGGAAATCTTTGTCCCGGACACGACCGTACATACAATCGATTTTCCGTCACAGGTCACGGCCTTCAGGTGCAGCCTTCCATCATCGATCAGCAATCGGTGGCCCGGTCGCACGGCGTCAAATATTTCCGGATGCGGAAGCTGGGCGCGTGTCGCATCTCCAGGGGTTTCATCCTGGTCCAGCGTAAAGGTCTGTCCGGCAATCAATTGCGCCGAGCCTTCCGCAAACTTGCCGACACGCAGTTTCGGTCCCTGCAGGTCTGCAAGAATGCCGATGGGATGGCCACAGCGCTTTTCGACATTGCGGATCCGTTGAATGAGGGTACGCATCATATCATGGCTTGAATGGCTCATGTTGATGCGAAAAAGATCCGCTCCGGCTTCATGCAACTTCTGTATCGTTCCTTCGTCAGAAGACGCCGGCCCCAGGGTAGCGAGGATTTTGACTTTGCGTAGACGCCTCATCAATTTTGACCTTCTTCAATATCTGCCGTATCGGAAAGCTGGACCATCCAGCTGGACTGCTGTCCGGTATCATATTCCTTGAACCCCATGCGCATGAAGCCTCTGGTGAAACAATTGTGCACACCGGTAATCTTGAATTCATCTTCTGCCACGCACATGTTGACATCACCGCCCCAGCGACCACCTCTGGCAGCGTCTTCGGCGTAGAGATAGTAATAGCGTGAGGCCAGCGCGCCTTCGATCACGGTCGCGCAGGAGGTTGCGGGCACCTGCCACCAACCCTCCGTAATCCAGCCATCATCACCGCGATAGCCGATCGCAACTCCAACAAGGTTTTGAGTGCCATTGCATACACGGAAATCCGCGCGCGCTTCCGGTGCCACCAAAAAAGCACCCAAAACAGCCAACAGGCCCAAGGTACCCTGCCACTTAAAAATACCTAGACCTGACACTGTACGCTTCATTTCCTCAATTCAATATGCTGGACTGTTATGTGCCGCATTGCACGGCCCAATGTCAACGAAACCAATTGAAATCACCCTCTGGCTACCCAGCAAACACACTTTAATAGTCGATTTGCCCTTTCACCTTGAAAAATGGACCGCAATAAGGCTTTGAATAGGGAATACCAATGAGGATGCTGATTTGATCCGGCCTGTCGGCCCGGCATGCGACTCAAGCCTGCATGCAGCTTTCTACAACGTGCCCGCATGCAGCTTTCTACAACGAGAAAGAGAACCGATGACACAATTGAGCAAACAACAACGCACAGAATTCGAAGCAGCGGCTTTTCGCACATTGGTTGCGCATTTGCGCAACCGCACCGATGTGCAGAATATCGATCTGATGAACCTAGGCGGTTTTTGCCGAAACTGTCTTTCCAATTGGTATCAGGATGCGGCCAATGCCGCCGGTGTGGAGCTCAACAAATCACAGGCCCGGGAAATCATTTACGGAATGCCCTATGAAACCTGGAAGGAAAAGCACCAGAGTGAGGCAACCGACGAACAGAAAGCAGCGCTGGCTGCATCCCACAGGGACCACTGATGCCGGGTCAGAGGCTATTCTACCCAATAGAGAGACGACGGGCCGGTGCGGCGCAATAATTTGGAGCCCTTTGTCAAATACACTTGACGCGGCTTCATTCGCAAGGCACCTGTCCGCGTCGTTCCAACAGCACAGGAGTCACTTATGTCGGAAGCCCATGGAGTAGCCAGAGATCAATTGCGCGCTTTTGTTGAGCGCATTGAAAGGCTGGAAGAAGAAAAAAAGACCATCGCCGATGATATCAAGGAAGTCTACGGCGAAGCCAAATCCATGGGATTTGATACCAAGGTGCTGCGCAAGGTGATTTCAATTCGCAAGCTCGATCAAAATGATCGCATGGAGCAGGAAGCCATCCTCGACACCTATCTGCATGCTCTGGGCATGGCCGAAGCCCCACCGGAATAATGAAGCCAGGCTTTCAAGCCGACAATATCCGGCTTTGACGACACAGCGAGTAACCGCTTGTCGATAATGTCAAGCGGCTGACAACGCCCCACGACAGGGCATTCTGCCAGGCGTTATTGGCTACGTGTCTTGAAGCGCGCGACAGTCATGAAATTGACTGCTGTTCCCGAGAATTGATCGGCGCTGGCAATGCGGTTTTCTCTTGAAAAACCCTCAACATGAACCGTGCCGGGTGCCGAGCGCATATAGTTTGAAACAAACTCCGGCGCTCTGAATGAATCACTCATGACGGCAATGCGGCTGGTCTCAAACGCGCGCGGGGTCAACATGTTCTGCGTCAGCACCGGCTTCTGCCGCAAGGATGCGGGGCGATGTCCTGCCGCATCGCTGGCACTCGGGCGCCCGGCTTTGCCTGTCGGCAGCTCCACAGTGTTTCGTGTCGGCAAAGTGGCCGGCAACGGCATGACAACATTGCTGCCGCTCTGATCCGTTAGACCTGTTGATGGCGCCAAAGCCACCTGGACCGGGGCAATCGGCTCATCCGGTACAGCGGAGCGGGCAAAAGGTGATGGTGTTGGCACGGGAATGCCATAGGCTGGTTTTGCATCCGGCTGCGCAGCACCATTTAGGTCATTCGGGCCATTCGGATTAAACGCTGCGGTGACGATCTGCGCATCAGGCAAACTTCTTTCCGGTCGTGAAGACGGCAGCGGCACAAAGGCGAGTTGCGGGCCAGATGCGTTACCCTGTGGGCCAGTTATTTCACCCCGTGGCCCGGTTTCTTCGCCCTGTGGGGAGATGGATACCGCAATGTCAGCACCTGTATCAGGAGGCTGCCGCCTCAGAATGCCGGAAGCTGGCTGCCTCAGCAAAGCGCCAGGCAAAACCTCAAACCGTCCATTGCCCGGCGCCGAAGCCAGGGTGACAGGCGTATCGGCATCGCCGGTGCCGGGCGACGCAATCCGAATGGCCTGTCCTGCCGAATTGGAGGCCTGTGCCGCAGCCAGCGCCGCCAGAATGACAGGATCCTCCTGAGCAGGTTTCGTCGGCACCGCGATGGGAACCCCGCCAGCTTCAGGAATCGAAGCGCCCGCCGCAACACGTTGGGTCGCAGGGTTGTTGTTTTCAGCGACCGGTTCTTTTACCGGAGCAAGTGCAATCTGCACGCCGGTGTCGGCAGGAACGGGTCGTCTTTGGGGCCGGGGAACGATGGCCGGATCCGGGACATAGGAAGATACCTGCGTGCGATCAACGGAGGCGACCGCAACAGCAGCAACCTGTGCTGGTTCTTCATCGTCATCCTCATCTTCATTCCGACCAAACAGGGTGGCCAACAAACCACCGCCGCCTGAAGATTGGCTGCGTGCACCACCGCCGGCAACCTGAATGCTTTTGGAATTCACCCGCGATTTGTAGTCCGACAGAGCCTGGCTGTAACCGGGAAGCGGCTTGCCGTCGGATGGCAGATGCAGGGTCTTGCCTTTCGGAAAGATGCTGGCGAGTTCCTTGCGATTCATCCTTGGCCATGAGCGGACACTGCCGACATCAAGATGCACAAAGGGCGAACCCGATTTTGGATAATAACCAACTCCGCCCACCTGGAACTGCATGCCGATCCGGCGCAATTTTGAAATGGGCACGTCAGGCAGGTAAAAATCCATTGCCCGTCCGAGAATGTGCTGGCTCTTGCTGGCCACACCGCGTGAACGTTTGCGCAACATCGCGTTGGTTTTCGGCGAACGATAGGCCGACACCACATGGATATGTTTTTTTGATCCGCTGGCTTGATAGACCTCCCAAACCAGATCAAACAGCCGCGGATCCATATTGGTGGATTCCTTCTGGCGCCAGTCACGAAGAAACCGGTTGAGTTTCTTCAGGCCGCTTTGAATATAGCGCCCGTCCTTCTTGAAGGTGATTGTCGCCCGTTCCTTGGTGTGAACGAAATATACATTGAGAGAGCGCGTTTCTGCGCTCGCCTGCCCGGCGACAAACACGCATAGCAGTGCCGTAACCAGCATCACCAGCAGGTGGCCGTGTGGATTGGCCCGTTGGGCAAATCTGTGTGTGCGCCTCAGCAAATCCCTATAATTCCCTGCATTACCGCCGTCTGCCTAGATCATTCTGCCTAACGGCTTCCCGGTCAACACTCTATGACCGGTAAACCTGGTATATTCAGGGTCAGATTCACCCACCCGGAATACAGCTGAACGAAAATTGCGGTGACAGCATGGCACTTCGCTCTTACCGCGTTTCAGGCGATATTTATAGTGAACAAAGAACTAACAATGAATGAATTGATTCCAATTATTCGCCTCCCAACCATGTCAAACGATGCCAAATTGCCAAAACCTTCCACAATCACGAAATATTTGCAGCCAGACAGGCACCAATTGTCTGGAGATTTGTCGCAATATCCCCCATATGAGGTCGAGCAACTCCGTGAGAGGCCCCGCCAATGTTTCTGAAATCATCCACCGCCAGTCAAACAGTCCGCCAGTCAGCGTCCGACACGTCCCGCGGCACACCATCGCCCCAGGACAATGGTTCGAACGGTGCGCTCGATAATCTGCCGGAGTGGAATCTGGGCGATCTCTATTCGGGTCTGGATGCACCCGAACTTGCCCGCGACATCGAAAGCGCCGCAAGTGGCTGCTCGGTCTTTGAGGACACATGGAAAGGCGAGCTGGAAAAAGCCGCAAAAGAAGGGGGCGAAAAGGGCCTGGGTGCTGCATTGAGTCAGTATGAAGCACTGGAAGAACTGATGGGTCGCATCATGTCCTTCGCCGGACTGACCTATTTCACTGATACCAGCGACCCCGCACGCGCCAAATTCTACGGCGATATTCAGTCGAGGATCACAGATATAAGCAGTCGGCTTTTGTTCTTCACCCTGGAACTCAATCGGATCGAGGACAGCGTGATCGAAGCGGCCATCAGCAATGATCCGCAAACACGCCACTACGCCCCCTGGCTGATCGATCTGAGAAAAGACCGGCCTTTCCAGTTGGAAGACCGTATTGAACAGCTCTTTCACGAAAAATCACTGACCGGGCATGGCGCCTGGAACCGGCTATTCGACGAGACCATGTCGTCTTTGCGTTTCGACGTCAATGGCAAGACGCAATCGCTGGAACCCACACTGAACATGTTGCAATCGGCCGATGGTGCAGAACGCAAGGCATCCGCCATGGCCTTGTCCAAGACCTTTGGCGAGAACATCCGTACGTTCACGCTGATCACCAATACGCTTGCCAAGGACAAGGAAATTTCCGACCGCTGGCGTGGCTTTGAGGATATCGCCGACAGCCGTCATTTGGCCAACCGCGTGGAGCGCGAGGTGGTCGACGCCCTGGCCGATGCCGTGACGCAGGCCTATCCGCGTCTTTCACATCGCTATTATGCCATGAAGGCCAAATGGCTGGGCATGGATGTGATGGACTTCTGGGATCGCAACGCGCCGCTGCCGGAAACACCTCAGGCCTTGATAAGCTGGGATCAGGCCCGCGAGACAGTGCTGTCTGCCTATCGTGATTTCGATCCGGAAATGTCCAATATCGCCGCCCGGTTCTTTGACGGAAAATGGATCGATGCACCGGTACGCCCCGGCAAGGCCCCCGGCGCCTTTGCGCATCCGACGGTTCCCTCCGCCCATCCCTATGTTCTGCTCAACTACATGGGCAAGCCCAGAGATGTCATGACATTGGCCCATGAGCTTGGACATGGGGTGCATCAGGTTCTGGCCGGCAAACAGGGCGCGCTGATGGCCCATACGCCGCTAACCCTTGCAGAAACCGCATCCGTCTTTGGCGAGATGCTGACGTTCAGGGCGCTGCTCAATGCCACGCGCGATGTCAAGGAACGCAAGGCCATGCTGGCGCAAAAGGTCGAGGACATGATCAATACGGTTGTGCGACAGATTGCCTTCTATCAGTTTGAGCGAAAGGTTCATACGGCACGGCGCGAAGGAGAACTGACCGCCCAGCAGATCGGCGAATTGTGGATGTCCGTGCAGAGCGAGAGCCTTGGACCCGCCATTCGCATTTCACCTGAATATGAAACCTTCTGGACCTATATTCCGCATTTCATTCATTCGCCCTTCTACGTCTATGCCTATGCATTCGGCGATTGTCTGGTCAATTCGCTCTATGCGGTCTACCAGAACGCCGAGGATGGGTTTCAGGAAAAATATTTCGAAATGTTGCGCGCGGGCGGCACAAAACACCACTCGGAACTGCTTGCCCCCTTCAATCTTGATGCCTCTGATCCAGCCTTCTGGAGCCGTGGCCTGTCCATGATCGAAGGCCTGATTGATGAACTGGAAGCGCTTGACGCGTGATGAATCGAAGTTCGCGCATCAATCGAGTGCATGGTGAGCGGGCTTCTATGCGTGTATCTTCTGCAGGTCCTGTTTCTATCATCCGCACGATTGATGACCAAACGCATGACCGTCAGCGCCAGATCCCCGCAAAAACTGTCAAATAGCGCCCGGTGCAGCCACGCAATTGCATTTACCCACTTCCATCGGCAATGGCTTTGTGCTTTAGCACCAACCGAGATTGCTCATCGAATTTTTAAAAAGCAATGCGCGCCATCAGCGGCCAGAGCCAGTTGAACACGCAGAACGATAACCCTTGTAAAATCAGAACCTGAAAATGGTGAAAGGACCCGTCATGGCGAATGCCGAATATCCTGTTTACGGCGAAATAACCGGCCCGATTGTCATGATCGGTTTCGGCTCCATCGGGCATGGCACTCTGCCCCTGATCGAACGTCATTTCAAATATGACAAGAGCCGCATGGTGATTGTCGACCCACGCAGTGCCGACGAACTCGCGCTGAAGGACAAGGGCGTGCGTCACGTCCAGGCAGCTGTGACACGGGAAAATTACAAGGAACTGCTCAAGCCTCTTCTGAAGGAAGGCGAAGGCCAGGGATTTTGTGTGAACCTTTCGGTCGACACGTCGTCGCTGGACCTGATGAAATTCTGCCGTGAAATCGGCGTCCTCTATATCGACACGGTCGTTGAGCCGTGGCTTGGGTTTTACTTTGATGACAGTGTCGACAATGCGGCCCGCACAAATTACGCCCTGCGTGAAACCGTGCGTCAGGAAAAACGGGCGAATCCCGGCGGCACGACAGCTGTTTCATGCTGCGGAGCAAATCCCGGCATGGTGTCCTGGTTCGTCAAACAGGGTCTGGTCAATCTTGCCAATGACATGGGCATGACCTTTGATATTCCCCAGCAGGGTGACCGCAGCGGTTGGGCCAGATTGATGCAGCAGGTCGGCGTCAAGGGCATCCATATTGCCGAACGCGACACGCAACGCGCCAAAACACCCAAGCCACTCAATGTATTCTGGAACACCTGGTCGGCCGAAGGTTTCATCTCGGAAGGTCTGCAGCCTTCGGAACTGGGATGGGGAACCCATGAAAAATGGAAACCCGAAAATGCCCATGGCTATACCTATGGCAGTCAGGCATCCATCTATCTGGACCAGCCTGGCGCCAATACGCGGGTGCGCACCTGGTGTCCGACCCCCGGACCGCAATACGGTTTTCTGGTGACCCACAACGAATCGATATCGATTGCCGATTTTTTCACGCTCAGCGAAAACGGCCAGGTCACCTATCGCCCGACCTGCCACTATGCCTACCACCCTGCCAATGACGCTGTCTTGTCCTTGCATGAGATGTTCGGCAATGGCGGCAAGCAGCAGCCGGTACTGCATGTGCTTGAAGAAAACGAACTGGTCGACGGCATCGATGAACTCGGCGTATTGCTCTATGGCCATGACAAGAATGCCTATTGGTTTGGCTCACGCCTGTCTGTCGAAGAAACCCGCACCCTGGCTCCCTGGCAAAATGCAACCGGACTGCAGGTGACATCGGCGGTTCTGGCCGGCATGGTCTGGGCTTTGGAAAATCCGCAGGCTGGCATTGTCGAGACTGATGAGATGGATTTCCGCCGTTGCCTGGAAGTTCAGCTTCCCTATCTGGGGCCCGTCGAAGGCCATTATACGGACTGGACTCCGCTGACCGGGCGCCCGGGTCTGTTTCCCGAAGACCTGGACGAAAAAGACGCCTGGCAGTTCCGGAACGTTTTGGTCCATTGAGCGTTCCGTCCATAGGGTTCGATGTTCCGGGAACGAAAAGCTGAAAATCCATGGCCGGAGCCGGTCGATTGGTGAGACCCAAATCGCCCGCGTCCCGACCGTTTCAAAGGGATCATGTTGCAGTGATTGCCTGAGCGATGTTATCAGTTGCAGAAATAATTTGGAACACTACCGGAAATAATGACAACATTTTCCGGCAACTATACTATAACGAATACAGATGCAGCATGCAGCGCGGAGGCAAAAATGCGGATTTGGATCAGGCTTATCATTCTTATGGCCGTAGCAACGGGCCTGGCGGCCTGTCAATCGGGCTATAGTGGCGGACCTGGATATGATCGAAACTCGATCGAAGGCTATTGGCTTGACCCGAATGGTTTTCAGTCGCGTTTCTCAGCAGGCACGTTCGAGACACGGACAACCGACACCAATACGCTGCTGGCAACGGGCAAATACACCCAGATCAACAGCCGTTTGGTGCAGATCGATATTCGCTCGCTTGTCCGCAACACCAATTCACGCGTGAATTGCTCGCTTGTGTCATCGACCCGGCTGAACTGCACCTCCAGTTCCGGTGCCCAGTTCATGCTGTCCCGCCGTAACGCTTGACGGAACGCTTGCTGCATGACGACCAACTGTCTGGCCGCCTGAACATGGCCAGGCAGAACAGCTCACCTGCAGTTTTGGTCGCAGCCAGCGCTTAACAAACCCTGCCCCAAAGACGAAAGAGGAGACATTCGTCTTGCCTGATTTTTTCGATGATCTGGAAATCCGTGATCCGCAGCAAAGGGAACAGGATCTGTTTGCTGCATTGCCCCGCTTTCTTGCCCAGGCCATCAGCAAGGCCGAAGGGCTTGCCAAATGGCTGCAGGGCATCGATCCTGCGAAAGTCACCAGTCGCCAGGCACTGGCCGCTCTGCCGGTCCTGCGCAAACCGGATCTGATGGCGATGCAAGCCGATAATCCCCCCTTTGGTGGCCTTGCCGATCCCGATGCGCTGCGCGGCAACCATGTATTCATGTCACCCGGTCCGGTGTGGGAACCTCAGGGTTTCGGTGCGGATCCCTGGCAATCGGCACGCAGCCTTTTTGCCGTCGGTATCCGGCCGGGCGACATTGTTCACAACGCCTTTTCCTATCACATGACCCCCGGCGCATTCATTCTCGACGAGGGTGCAAGAGCATTGGGATGTCTGGTCTTTCCAGCTGGTGTCGGCAATACGGAAACCCAGATTGAAGCGGCCGCCACGCTGCGTCCCGCAGCCTTTGCCGGTACGCCAGACTACCTGAAAGTCCTTTTGGACAAGGCCGAGGAAATGGGGCGCGATCTTTCTTCGATCAAACGCGCCCTGGTTTCTGGCGGCGCTCTTTTCCCGTCACTGCGAGACGAATATGCAAAACGCGGCGTCCATGTGCTGCAGGCCTTTGCCACCGCTGATATTGGCATCATTGCCTATGAAAGCGCCGATACCAACGGGCAGCCCCATCCCGGCATGATCCTCAATGAAAACCTGATTGTCGAGATCGTGCGCCCGGGAACAGGCGATCCGGTGGCCGATGGCGAGGTCGGCGAAATCGTCGTGACATCGCTCAATCCGGCCTACCCGCTGGTTCGTTTCGGCACCGGCGACATGTCAGCTGTGCTGGAGGGGCGCTCTCCCTGCGGCCGTACGGGCACCCGCATCAAGGGATGGATGGGACGCGCCGACCAGCGCACGAAGGTCAAGGGCATGTTTGTCGATCCCAAGCAGATCGCCGCCGTTGTGAAGCGTCACAAGGACGTGACGCGGGCCCGTCTCGTGGTCGCGCGTGATGGCGACCAGGATGCCATGACATTGCATGTCGAATGCGCTGAAGGCGCAAAACCGGATCTCGACGCTGTGGCAACCAGCCTTTCCGATCTGACAAAACTCAAAGGCAAAGTGGTGGCCGCAGAAACCGGCAGCCTTCCCAATGACGGCAAAATCATCGCCGATGAGCGTGATTATGACAGCTGAACGACAGGTACATGAAGGTTTTCTGCTTTCCAGTGCAGCACATTGGGATATTGACCGAATTCGCCCGTCTGTCGGCAGTTGACGCTTGCGATTTGGCCAATTTGGTGAAAGCATGGATGCCTGTCATGGTGGATCATCCGCCGTATAAATGTAGCTGAGCGCCTGTGTTTGCCAATGTAAGTGTTTGTCAGAGTAAGTATGAGCCTGTGTAATTTGGCATGGCGTTCGGCGAAATTGCACAAACTGTATCGTGACCGGCTCCGCCAGACGAAAAGGCGCCGGTCATATCAATCCCGGGAAAATGTAACGGAGCCGTCCATGTCGAAATTTCTGACCCGCCTTTCCCTGTCAGTTGCTGTACTGGTTACAACAACCAGCCTGGCATTGGCAGATTTTGAACTCAATGTTCTTCATTTCAACGACTTTCACAGTCGCATTGAACCCATCAACAAATACGATTCAACCTGCTCTGCCGAAGATGAAACCGAAGGCAAGTGCTTTGGTGGTATTGCCCGGATGAAAACAGCAATTGATCAGCGCAAGGCAGCGCTGGACAATGTTCTGCTGCTTTCCGCCGGTGACAATTTCCAGGGCTCGTTGTTTTACACGACCTACAAGGGCGCTGCCGAGGCCGAGTTCATGGACCAGCTCGGGCTTGATGCCATGGTTCTTGGAAATCACGAATTTGACGATGGCGACGGTGTCCTTGCTACCTTCGTCGATAAAACAACATTTCCCATCATCTACGGCAATGCTCTGATTGGCGCCGATAGCCCGCTTGCCGGCAAAATGGTCGAATATGTCATCAAGGACATGGGCACTGAAAAAATTGCCATCATTGGTGCCGTCACCGCCGACACCGGCGAACTTTCCTCGCCCAGCGATTCTGTCCTGTTCATTGATCCGGTGCTTTATCTCAATGACGCCGTGGCCGCTGTAAAAGCAGCAGGCGCCACCAAGATCATCGCCCTGACCCATACCGGCTTTAGCAAGGACAAGGAAATTGCTGCCCAGGTTGACGGCGTTGATCTGATCATTGGTGGACACAGCAACACGTTCCTGTCCAATACGAGCGACAAGGCCGATGGCGTGTACCCGGTCATGATGACAGGCCCCTCGGGCAACCCGGTGGCCATTGTCACGGCCTATGCACATTCCAAATATCTGGGTGAAATCAAAATCATCTTCGATGATGACGGCAACATCAAATCGGCCGTTGGTGAGCCCATCTTGCTGGATGCCAGCTTCAAGCCGAATGAAGCCATGGTGACCCGAATTGCGGAAATGTCCGCGCCCATCAAGGAGGCAATGGAAGTTGTTGTCGCCAGTTCAACCGCACCCATTGACGGTGACCGCAAGAGCTGTCGCGCCAGGGAATGTGAAATGGGCAATCTGGTCGCTGATGCCATGCTGGAACGCGTTGCCTCGCAGGGCATTCAGATGGCCATCCAGAATGGTGGCGGACTGCGTGCTTCCATTGATGGCGGCGACGTGACCATGGGTGAAGTTGTCACGGTGGTGCCATTTCAGAACACGCTTTCCACATTCAAGCTGAAAGGCTCTGATGTCGTCTTGGCGCTTGAAAACGGCGTTAGCCAGATTGAAGAAGGCGGCGGGCGCTTCCCGCAGGTTGCCGGCCTCAAGTTCACCGTCAACACCGCAAAACCTGCCGGTGAACGCATATCCGATCTGATGGTCTCCATGGATGGCAAATTCGTACCGCTGGATGAGACAGCAACCTACGGCGTGGTATCAAATAACTTCATGCGCTCGGGTGGAGACGGCTACAAGGTTTTCGCCACAGATGGCATGGAAGCCTATGATTATGGTCCGGGACTGGAAGATGTATTGGCAAACTATCTGAGCCAGAACACGCCCTACAAGCCCTACCTTGATGGTCGTATCACTCTGGTTTCCATGGAACCGGAAGCGGAAATGAAAGACGCTGCGGCGACCGATGAGGCAATGCCCAAAGAAACTGCGACCAAGGAAACCGCTGCCAGCGACACCGAGATGGTGAAGGATGCTGTCGTCTCCGAAGTCAAAAAAGTGGAAGAGGCTGTGGAAGAGACAGCAATGGCTGCAAAAACTCACGTTGTGACCGCAGGCGACAACCTTTGGGATCTGGCTAAAAAATATCTGGGTGACGGGACGAGATGGGGCGAAATCGCCAAGGCCAATCCGTCCAACAACCCCAAGAAGCTGGATGTCGGAACGGAACTGACCATTCCCGCAAAATAGCACAACCTGTTTCAGCGTTGCACGGCCCGGAGAAATCCGGGCCGTTTTGTTTTCCAGCCCCGGAAAGCAAGTCACGGGTTTCCAGCAGCGAGAACCCGGCCGCAATAACAATGACAATCCGTTGTAAACGCATGCGCATGATCGTTGTACAGATGAAGCCGCTTGAAATATTCAAGCGGCCCCATATGTTCCCAAGTAACAGCAAATCGGAACAATGATGAAAAACAGTGAGAACACCGAACAAAACATGGCATCTTTGCCGACAGACCACCCGAATGTTCGATTTGGCAAAGTAGGCGTTCTCCTGGTTAATCTGGGAACACCCGATGCCACCGACTACAAGTCGATGCGGCGCTATTTGCGGGAATTCCTGTCGGACAAGCGCGTCATCGAATGGTCGCGTCTGTTCTGGTATCCGATTCTCTACGGCATCGTTCTGAACACCCGTCCCGGCAAGGTTGGCAAGGCCTATGACACCATCTGGAATCGCGATCTGGATGAAAGCTATCTGCGGACCTATACCCGCAATCAATCCGATCAGCTAAGCCTTGCCCTGAAGGGCCATCCCTCCATCATGGTCGATTGGGCCATGCGCTATGGACAGCCCTCCATTGCCGACAAGCTGACAGCTCTGAAGGATGCCGGCTGCGAGCGCATCCTGCTGTTTCCCCTCTATCCGCAATATGCCGCCAGCACCACGGCCACCGTCAATGACAAGGCCTTCGAGACATTGATGGCGATGCGTTGGCAGCCGGCTTTGCGCACGGTTCCGCCCTATCATGACGATCCGGCCTATATCGAAGCGATTGCCGGGTCCATCCAGTCCCATCTGGCAGGTCTGGACTGGGAACCGGAACGGGTGCTTGCATCATTTCACGGCATACCCCAGTCCTATTTCCAGAAGGGCGATCCCTATCATTGCCATTGCATGAAAACGACACGGCTTGTGCGCGAATATCTGGGGTGGGACAAGGACCGGCTGATGACGACCTTTCAGTCCCGGTTCGGACCGGAGGAATGGCTGCAGCCCTATACGGACAAGACGCTTGAAAAGCTGGCCCAGGAAGGCATGAAGCGGATTGCCGTGATCAATCCCGGTTTTGTATCTGATTGTCTGGAGACGCTGGAGGAAATCGCCGTTGAAGCCGGCGAGACCTTCCATGCCAATGGTGGCGAACATTTTGCCCACATCCCCTGCCTCAATGACAGCCCCTCAGGCATGAGGGTTATTGAAGCAGTGGTGCGCCGAGAGCTGCAGGGCTGGATCTGAACTTCGCCCGACCATAGCGCATTGTGTGGCAATCATTTGCAACTTTCGACGCAAACACCCATCTTGTGTAGAAGCTGGCGTGTTATAGGTTGATTCGATTGAATGGGTCTGCACCTTAAAATCCCGGAATTTTCCGGCCCCCATTGAGGTGCGCTGCAAATTTCCTATGAGGAGGAATGAATATGCCTTTGGAAGGCTTCGACATCGCGGTTATCGTCTTCGTAGTTCTCGCTATTTTTCTGCTGTTTTCCGGCGTCAAGGCCGTACCTCAAGGCTTCAATTTCACGATTGAACGGTTTGGTCGTTATACAAGAACACTGAACCCCGGCCTGAACCTGATCGTGCCATTCATGGATCGTATTGGCTCACGCATCAACATGATGGAGCAGGTGCTGGATGTGCCGACCCAGGAGGTCATAACAAAGGACAATGCCAGCGTAGCGGCCGATGCGGTCGCTTTCTACCAGATTCTCAATGCGCCACAGGCAGCCTACCAGGTCAACAACCTGCAAAATGCACTTTTGAACCTCACGATGACAAACATTCGTTCCGTCATGGGCTCGATGGATCTGGATGAACTCCTGTCAAACCGCGACGCAATCAACGACCGGCTTCTGCGCATTGTCGACGAAGCGGCCAACCCTTGGGGCATCAAGATCACCCGTGTGGAGATCAAGGACATCAATCCTCCTTCGGACCTGATTGAATCGATGGGACGACAAATGAAGGCCGAGCGTGAAAAACGCGCCCAGATTCTTGAGGCCGAGGGTTCGCGCAACTCCCAGATTCTGCGTGCAGAAGGGGCCAAACAGGCTGCCATTCTTGAGGCCGAAGGCGTAAAGGAAGCCGCTTTCCGGGAAGCCGAAGCGCGCGAAAGGCTTGCAGAAGCCGAGGCGAAAGCGACCATCGTCGTCTCAGAAGCCATTTCCGGTGGCAACGTACAGGCCATCAATTATTTCGTTGCACAGAAATACACCGAAGCCCTGACGGCCATCGGCACGGCCAAGAACCAGAAGGTCATCCTGATGCCGATGGAAGCATCCGCGCTGATCGGGTCCCTGGGCGGTATCGGTGCAATCGCAAAAGAAGTCTTCGGTGATGGGGAAAACGGCCAGGACGCGGCCCAACGACGTGGCAGGACTGTTCCGTCCACGGGAAACCGGGGCAATGACGAATGATTGAGCGGATCGTCCAGGAACTGGGCCCATGGAACTGGTGGGTTCTGGGCCTGGTCCTCCTCACGGCTGAAATACTGCTGCCAGGCGTATTCCTGATCTGGATAGGCATTGCAGCGTTGATTGTGGGCGGCATCTCCCTTTTGTTTTGGGGTGATCCTTTCTGGACGTGGCAGATTCAGATCCTGGTCTTTGCTGTTCTGACCGTTATTTCAGCCATTATCGGCCGTCGTATCATGGCCAATAGTGCACAAACCGACGAGCCACACCTCAACCAGAGAGGCGCCAGTCTGGTCGGTCGAACAGCAACGCTGAGTGAACCGATCTCGGAAGGCCGGGGGCGCATTCGCCTCGATGACACCATGTGGGTGGTCAATGGGCCGGATCTGCCTGTCGGAACCCATGTGCGCGTCGTGGAAAGCACCGGGCGCGAACTGCGGGTGGAAAGCAGTTAGAACAACCAGCCTTTTGATGCGCCTTGTAAAGGAAGCCTTAACCACGAAGCTTTACGGTTTGAAAAGATTTTCAAACTTGCTGGTTCAGGCCAAAAATGGCGCCGATTAGACGCAATCACATAGACACCCTGCTGCCTGCCGCACCTGTGCGCGCGGGGATGGTCTTTGGCGCTCTGGCACTCGCCCTGTGCCACATCCCACAACCGGCAAGCGCCCAGAGCACCGCGAATGAGAACACGGCACTGCGCGGTACCGTAGAAGATGACGGCCGGACATTGTCCGAACGCCGCCGCTTTCTGCGCGCAGCCGAACGTGTCAACGAAGACGTTGCGGACGAAGAAACGGCAATCGACGCCGAAGATATCGCAATTGAAACCGAGCTGCTGACCGGTGCCGTGCCGCGGGTTCAGACATCACAGACGGCTAATCCCCGGCGCACGACCGTTGATTCGATCAATCGTCAGGATGATCCCGACCCCTTTGATCCGGTCGGCATCCGTGTCGGCACATTCGTTTTGCGCCCGTCGATCACCCAGCAGATCGCCCATGAGAACCAACATATTGGCGGCGCCAAGCTCTCAAGGACGTTCAGCCGTACCCAATTCAACGGAGAACTGGAATCGGACTGGTCACGGCATCAATTGACCATCAACGGCGAACATGTGCTGGACAATACACTCAGAGGCACTGGTGCTGAAAATCCCAGCACAAGTGTCAACGGGGCTTTGCGGCTCGACCTTTCCTCCGTCACCACAGCCAATTTCACCCTTGGCTATCAGTATGGACAGGAAAACCAGACTGACGCCAATGCGGTTGACAATGCCGAGGCCCAATCTGAATTGCACCTCTACAATGCAAGCGCATCTGTCAGCCGGATATTCGGCTCCTGGCGCGGAACAGCAGGAATAAGTGGTGGTCGGTCGACTTATGGCCCAGTCGAGCTGACCAATGGCACAGAGCTGTCCCAGGCCGAACGTGATGCAAACAATTACACCGTAACGCTGCGCGCCGGCGTGGACATTGGCGCTGCCTATCTGCCCTTTGTCGAAGCTGAATTTGGCCAGATCCTCTACGACGAGCCTATGGATGCATCGGGCTTTGCCCGATCTTCGCAAACCTACGGATTGCGAACCGGTATAGCGACCGACTTCGGTGAAAAATACAAAGGCGAAATTTCCGCCGGCTTTGTACAACGCAATATTGACGACACAAGACTTGCCCCCATTCAGGCCTTCACCCTGGATAGTGCTGCAACCTGGTCTCCAAGACGCGGGACTGACGTGGTGATGGGCCTTTCAACGTCCCTGTCGGATTCGACCACGGCGAATGAACCGGGATCAGTCTACTATGCAGCAACCGCAGAGATCAGCCACGAACTGAGCGCAAACCTCGTTGCCAATGCCAGCGGCGTGGTGGGTTGGCGCGACTATGTCGGCACAACACCCAACCAGATCGTCTACGGCGCAGGTGCAGGCTTCACCTGGTGGCTGAGCCGCTATTTCGGCATCGACGGCGACGTCTCCTATGACCGCACGATCACCGACGGCGGCGATACCGATGATGAATTGTCCATCGGAATTGGCATCAAGATTCAGCGTTGAAAATTTGTTCCGAAACCAATTGCCCAATAAATATTTATTGGCCTGCAAACCCTGTCAGTTTTGGAAAAAATAACGCAGTTCATAGCCAATGGATAACGCTCCTTTAGCCTGCGTTTCCATCCATACAGCTGAATAATACGATCGATTTTGACCGAATACAGCTTCATGTATTGGCTCCTCCACTCCATCAGCAGTAGAAATATTTTTCCTTTACCCAACTATAGTTTGCAAAATTATGCGGTATCCCTAAACTTATTCACTTGGATGGAGACCAAGTAGAGAATGAACGGTGGGGGCCGGTATGAAAAAGGAAAGAAAAGAACAGCGAAAAAAATCGTCACTCAAGGCCTCGACAGCGGGCCCCTCAGGGGAGGAACTTTTTCAAAGGGGTCGAGAAGAATTGGGGCGTTGGCCTTATGCCAACCACACAGTCAATGAAACACTGGATGTCTCGCTGATCGAAGGTAGAGGCCGGCAGTTATTATATCAAAGCCTGAGCCATGGAACGACTGTTGCATTTGTCGGATCAGGTATTTCTCAGGCCTATGGCAGACTATCTTGGTCTGAATGGCTTTCCCGGCAATTGGGAAATATTGGAAATCTCGCTCAAGCATTTACGAGTTGCGCTGAAAAGCGCGAAGAATGGTTAGATAAAGCATTAGAGTTGCTTCGATCCATTGCTGAAATCGATGCTCAAAACCAGGATGTTCTAAATCCAGTCATTGCGGCACTTGCTGCCAAGCGTAATGCCACGGCCTTTAGAAGGCGGGAGGTGGAAAGCCTTTATAAGGCGTTCAAAAATACCCAAGACAGCGGGGCGACTGTTGGCGGAGAAGCACCACCCATCGACTTTCAGGTAGCCGAACAATTACATAATATTCTTCGTGACAGTGCTGGTATTGTGTATCCGACGGATCAATCTGGCCTTGATTCCAGAGACTGGCTTGAAGACCAGATCGAAATAATAAAATTCAATCCAAAAGCCAAGCGCCTCTCTTCTGGACCATACTGTATCCACCCGTCTTTCAATTGGGATACAGGAGAGGTCGTTTTCAAGAACAATATATCAGATGGGAATTTCTTGCGCCCAGACGCATCTAAATTTGATAAGCCTTTAAGGAAGAAAATATTAAAAAAGACCGAACCAAGCCTAATTGAAGCGATAGATTCGCTATATCAATACGCCCAGACGCTTGCCAATTTCTCCAAACTATCATCACGCAGCGAAGCTCAGCTTGATTTCCAGCAAATCGCTAAGTTGCTCTTGGTTGATGACGTTGCCCATGCAGAGAGCCTGTTGCAGGAGGCCTTGGAAAACATTCCTAAAAATGGACGCAAACGTTTTGAAGAACTTAAAATCAATAGGAAACATAAAAAACGCAAGAAACTTGCGTCCATCTTGCTTAGCAAGCGGCGCACTTTCAAAGTAGAGGAATTGCGGCGCAATCGTGAGTTATTGGGTGATCGCTCGGGATCAGAAAGCCGCTATTCTGTACTCGGCCACTTTAAAACAGCATCCATTCATCGACTCACAAAAAATATTTACAAAAAAAGGCTTATTGAAAGTAACGATCCTGATATCAAGAAATACTGGAGATTGATCAATAAAACAGTTCGAAAAATAAACAAAGCCCAGAACTATAAGCCAACATATGGTGAACGAACATCAGTTAAACGTACCTTCATTTCGTGCCTATCCGCTTAACGCCCATACCCACAACATGTAGGATGCTGCCATTCTCCCGAATATAACCCCGCCCTGGTCGGCGCGGTCGTGCCCCCGGCCATCCCAAGGAGCGACCGGAAGGCATTAAA
>Ga0208648_1000169_pt1 | contig 71056 bp, 66 predicted proteins | sample AntAceMetag02UKL_FD_184772 | JGI IMG/M metagenome (GOLD analysis project Ga0208648, IMG submission 184772) | Saline lake microbial communities from Ace Lake, Antarctica - Antarctic Ace Lake Metagenome 02UKL (SPAdes) (version 2) | ecosystem: Environmental > Aquatic > Non-marine Saline and... | reverse complement strand
CCTGCTGGAACCCATCGGAAACATTCCGCCAGTTGAAGCCGAACAACGCTACTACGCCATGCTGGACGAACCAGCCATGGCAGCATAACTTAAACCAAATAGCCTCCGACAATTCCGGGGCGGTTCAAAGGCCGATTGCAAAAGCCCTTTCAATGCTGCCCTGCTCGTATAGAAGTTCTATCCGGGTATCTGGTATGAAATGATGGTGCTGTCAGGAAACCAAAACTGATTCGCTGGTGCTTTATGCCTGGCGGTGATCAATTGTTTCGAAACATCGGGAGTCTTCAGCTTGGACAAGGATCTGCAACAAAGGCTTGAACTGGCCCGTAGGCTGGCGCGTGAAGCCGGAGAACTGGCACTTTCCTTTTTTCGCTCTGTCGGAGATCTGCAGATCAAGCAGAAGGGAACGCAGGACCTTGTGTCCAATGCGGATATCGAGGTTGAGCTTTTCATTCGCAAGAGATTGGCCGAGGCCTTTCCCGATGATGGCATCGTCGGTGAGGAACACGCCAGCGTGGCAAGCCGCTCTGGCTATACATGGGTGATCGACCCAATTGACGGGACAGCCAATTTTGTTCGCGCCATTCCCGCCTGGTGCGTGGTGCTGGCCTGCGTTCATGAGGACCAGACAAAGATCGGCGTCATCTGTGATCCCTGCCATGACGAGATTTACACGGCCGCTTTGGACCAGGGCGCTTTCCTGAACGATTCGCGCATGCATGTGGCAGCATCCGGCTCGCTTGACGATGGCAGCATCGGTGTCGGCATGAACAATCGCACGCCGCACTTCATGGTGACGAGGATCATCGAACTGCTGATCGCCCGTGGCGGCATTTTCTATCGCAATGCGTCGGGGGCTTTGATGCTGGCCTATGTCGCTGCCGGCAGGCTGATCGGCTATAGCGAACCGCATATGAACGCCTGGGATTGCCTTGCCGGCCAATTGCTGGTGGCCGAAGCGGGCGGTCGTGTTGAAAAACAAAGTGCGGATGGGATGCTGGAACACGGCGGACGGGTTGTCGTCGGCACGCCCGGCGTCTTCGATGAATTGGTGATGATTTCCAACGAGGCCTATGATTCCAACTGATGTCGCTGTAAGTGGCCTGCCTGTTTTTGCAATAATTGGATATTTTTCAAAGTCCAATCATTCCCTATGATCGTGATCTCAATCCTGCCGCAAGCAGGATGAACAGCCATGGAACGCGACAGGCAGGGAGCTTTCGACATGAGCGGCGCAAGTCATCAGGAAATACGGCCGACAGTGTGCCCACTGGATTGCCCCGACACATGCAGCCTGAATGCGACCATTGTCGATGGCCAGCTGGTTGATGTGCGCGGCTCGCGGGCCAATCCCTATACGGCCGGGGTGATCTGCAACAAGGTGGCGCGCTCCTATCCGGAGTTTGTTCACGGGGCCGGGAGGCTGACGCACCCCATGAGGCGAACCGGAAAGCGCGGCGATGGTCGGTTTGAAGTCATTTCCTGGGCCGAGGCTCTGGACCTGGTGCATGAGGGATTTTCCAGCGCCATCGCGCGCCATGGCCCGCAATCGGTGATGCCTTTCAATTATGCCGGGCCGCATGGCGAATTGGCCGGCGGGTCGATGGACCGGCGGTTCTTTCACAAGCTTGGCGCGACGCTGCTCAATCGCGGACCCTTGTGCGGTGCGGTCCGCGGCACGGCCTATACCAGCCTGTTTGGCGCTGCTCCCGGCATGCCGCCGGAGCAGGCGGCGCTTTCCGACCTGATTGTCGTGTGGGGCAACAATGTCACGGTCTCCAACCTGCATCTGGTGCGGGTGATCAAACAGGCACGCAAGCATGGTGCGAAACTGGTGATCATTGATCCCAAGCGTACCAAAATTGCCGGCCAATGTGATCTTTTCGTGCAAATCCGTCCGGGCACGGATGTTGTGCTGGCCATGGCGCTGGCAGCGGAACTGGAACGGCGCGAGGCGTTTGATCAGGCCTTCATCGCGCGCTGGACCAAGGGTTTTGACGCCTACATGAAGGTGGCGCGCGGCTACACGATAGGCGATGTCGAGGCCCTGTGTGGTGTTGATGCGGAGACATTTGCACAGCTTGCAGATCTTTATTGCGCCGCCTCCTGCGTGGCGGTCTCCAGCGGAAACGGCATCGAGCGTGGTCGCAGTGGCGGATCCGGGCTGCGTGCGGCCATGGCCCTGCAGGCGCTGACCGGCAATCATGGAAGGGCCGGTGCAGGCGTCCTTGCAAAGGCCGGCCTTGCCTCGCCGAAGACCACTGACCGGCTGCAGCGGCCGGATCTCATTCCGGCTGGAACCAGAACATTCAATATTGTCGATGTGGCCGAAAAGCTGCTCGACAAATCCCTTGATCCACCCGTCATGGCCACCATGATCTATAACCACAATCCCGTCTGCACCCATCCGGACCAGAAGGCGCTGATCAAGGCGCTGAGCCGTGACGATCTTTTTGTCGTCGGCTGTGATATCGCCATGACGGACAGCATGCTCTATGCGGATGTCATTTTACCGGCGGCCAGCCACTTCGAATATGCCGATATCTATGGCGCCTATGGCCAGAATTATGTGCAGCGGGCCGAAGCGATCATGCCTTGCGTCGGCGAAAGTCTCCCCAATACGGAAATCTTCCGGCGGCTGGCCGCGCGTTTCGGCTTTGATGATCAGGCTTTCCGCGACAGCGATGCCCAACTGATGGATGCCGCTTTCAACGGTGCGGATCCGCGCATGCAGGGTTTTGCACCCAGTGCGGTGCCGCTGGATCAGGCGCTTGTCATGACGTCGAAGGAGGGGGCCGAGCCGATCATGTGCGATACGGTTTTCCCGGCAACGCCGTCGGGCAAGATCGAACTTTTTTCCGAGGATCTCGAAAAGCGGTTTGGCTATGGTGTTCCCCGCTATGAACCGGTCAAAAGAGATTTGCCGTTCACGTTGATTTCGCCCTCTTCATCCAGGCGGACCAATGCGACCTTCGGCGGATGCGATGCATCGTCGGGAACTGAGCGGGTCGAAATGAATCCGCTTGATGCGCAAAGGCTGAATCTCGAGGATGGGCAGATGGTTCGCCTATGGAACGATCAGGGCGCGGTCGCTCTGCTGCTTTGCGTGACGGATGCGGTCCTGCCGGGGGTTCTCTACAGTCCGAAGGGCACCTGGCTGCGCACGAGCAAAACCGGCAGTACGGTGAATGCGCTCATCCCGTCGCATATCAGGACCGATATCGAAGCTGGCGCCTGCTACAATGAGACCTTTGTCGATATAGCGCTATTTCGCAGTGAATGATGCAAGGTTCTGTTTCTGACGGCCCTGGGCATCAAAATTGTCCGGGCTGAGCCATTGTTCAAAGGCCGCTTCCAGTTGCGGCCATTCCTTGTCGACAATGGAAAACCATGCCGTGTCGCGGTTGCGCTGTTTGTAGATGGTGGCCTGGCGAAATATCCCTTCAAACTGGAAACCCAGGCGGCGCGCTGCCCGCTGTGAACCGGCATTCAGGGCGTCGCATTTCCACTCATAGCGGCGATAGCCAAGTTGTGAAAAGACCCGGCGCATCAAAAGGAACATGGCTTCGGTGGCCGCTGGCGTCCTTTGCAACAGCGGCGAATAATTGATGTGCCCGACCTCGATGGAGCCATTGATTGGGTCGATTCGCAAAAAGCTGGCGACGCCAACGGCCTTGCCGCTGTCATTGTCGATGATCGCATGAAACAGCGGGTCGTCGCCCATGCAGGTGGCCACCATCCAGTCGGCCAGTTCGGCCTCAGATCCGAAAGGCCCATAGGGCAGATAGGTCCAGATGCGGTTTTCGCGGTCGGTGCTGAAGGCTTCGAACAGTTCGGAGGCATGACGCTGCACATTGACCGGCTCCAGCGTGCAATGGCGTCCGGTCATCACGGTTCTGGGAGGCCGTTCAACCGGTTTCCAGTCGGGCACTGGCGCACCGATGGGCTGGCCGAGGCTGTTGCAATGTTCTGTCATGGGATCTGTTCTTTCAAAGTGGGTACCGGCTTTACCCTAGGTCCGATCTGGTTTATTCAAAATGTCCAATTTCCGTCAATTTTGCCAGACCAATTGCATGAAAAACCCTTCGCTGATCGCCTTTTCGATAGATCGGAAATCGGACATTCCGGTTTTTGCGCAGATCTATGAAGCGATACGCCGGATGATTGTCTCCGGTGCACTGGAGGCTGGCCAATCGCTACCGCCATCGCGGTCATTTGCAACGGATCTTGGCGTTTCGCGTTCCACCATCATGGCGGCCTATGAGCAGCTTGTGGCTGAAGGTTATGCCGAGGGACGCCATGGGTCGGGCCTCTATGTACGACCGATCGGCGAGGTGGAATTGCCGAGCGATCAGGTGCGTGTAAAGCGGCCCGCACCGGCGCCGTCAGCGAAAAGCTCACCGACGGCCAGATTGGGCTGGCCGCTGCTTTATCCCGGTGTGCCGGATATGCGGCTGTTTCCCTATCGCCCCTTTGCCCGCTGTGTCGCACGGGTGGCCCGCGCGTCACCGCAATCATTGGTCATGTCCTTTGATCCCTTTGGTGACTGGTCATTGCGCGAAGCCATTGCCGCCCATGTTGCCGAATGGCGGGGCATCCAGACATCGGCCGGGCAGGTGATGATCACCGCCGGTTCCACGGATGCGCTGGAAATATGTATCCGCACCCTGATGCAGCGCGGCGATACAATTGCCCTGGAAGATCCCGGTTACCTGCCCTTGCGCAATTTTGTTGAAAGCCAGGGGCTGGCGCCCTGCTGGCTGAAAGTCGGGCCGCATGGCGCCGAAGTGCCGCCGCACGAAACAGCTCCGAAACTGGCGGTCCTGACCCCCTCGCATCAGTTTCCGATGGGTGGTGCCATGACGCCGGACCGGCGCAGGGCCTTTCTGCAATGGGCCGATGAGGCGGGTGGCTGGATCGTCGAAGACGATTACGACAGTGAATTTCGCTATGCGGGCAGGCCGATCCCGGCGTTGGCGGGTTTTGATCAGGCCGATTTTGATCGAGCGGGCCGCGTCATCTATGTGGGCAGTTTTTCAAAGATATTTTCAAACAGCCTGCGGATCGGTTTTCTCATTGCCCCCGAGGCGCTGACCAATTGCTTTGCCGAGACGCTTTCGCGTTTTGGTACAAAGGCCTCGATTGCCCCGCAGCGCGCACTGGCCACCTTCATGCAGGACGGCGACTTCTATCGTCATTTGCGGCGTGTCCGGCGTATCTACGCCGAGCGGCGCAACGCCATGTTCGATCTTTTGAGACGCGAACTGGGCGACCGCGTGGCCTTTGACGATCATCAGGCGGGCATGCAGCTTGTCCTCAAGCTGCCGGATTCCTGTGACGACACACAGATTGCCAGCGATGCCCAAAATGCAGGATTGTCGCCGCTGGCGCTTTCCAGCCATTTTGCCGGCGACCAGGTTGAGAAAGGACTTGTCATAGGCTTTTGCGCCCATTCACCGGAAGAAAGCGCCATGGGCATCAAAATGCTGCGGCGGGTGATGGAAGTTCATTGTTGAGTTGCAGCAGGCTTGTGATGGCCCTGCGGCTTGACTTTTGCAGGCCGTTGCTGTTTATCCGCAGCATATTCCGCAAAGAGTGAACAACTCCGAGCAGCTGACCGGGACCCGAAAAGGTTTAAAGAGATCCCGGAAGCCACCACCCGGCAGCGCGATGCGCCCCCGGGTGATTTTGTGCTTTGGTCATTTGGCCATCGGATCGCTCAGGTCTTGTCAAAGCAGCGCGGGCATACAATCTTTCGGGGATCGACCGCGAAAGAAAAAGGAATGATGAATGTTTGAAAGCCTTCAAGATCGTCTGGGTTCCATTCTCAATGGACTGACCGGCCGTGGTTCGCTGTCCGAAAAAGATGTTTCGGCAGCCCTGCGTGAAGTCCGTCGTGCATTGCTGGAAGCCGACGTGGCGCTTGAGGTGGTTCGTGGATTTACCGACAGGGTTCGCGAAAAGGCCGTTGGCGCGGATGTTCTCAAATCCATCAAGCCTGGCCAGATGGTCGTCAAGATCGTCCATGATGAATTGATCGAAATGCTTGGTGAAGAGGGCGTTGCCATCGACCTCAATGCACCGGCACCCGTCGTCATCATGATGGTCGGTCTGCAGGGTTCGGGCAAGACGACCACGACCGGCAAGATTGCCCACCGCATGACGGTGCGTGATCGCAAGAAGGTCCTGATGGCCTCGCTCGATACGCGTCGCCCTGCCGCACAGGAACAGTTGCGCCAATTGGGCGAACAGGCCTCGGTCGATACTTTGCCGATCATTGCCAGCCAGTCACCAGCCGAAATTGCGGTGCGTGCGGTGCAGGCGGCAAAGCTCGGTGGCCATGACATCGTCATTCTCGACACCGCCGGCAGGACCCATATCGACGAGCCGTTGATGGTCGAAATGGCTGATATCAAAGCCAGAGCCAAACCCCATGAGATTCTGCTGGTTGCCGATGCGCTGACCGGTCAGGATGCGGTCAACCTGGCGCGCAGTTTCGATGAGCGTGTCGGTATTACCGGTCTGGTGCTGACCCGAATGGATGGTGATGGCCGCGGCGGCGCTGCCCTGTCGATGCGTGCCGTGACCGGCAAGCCGATCAAGCTGATCGGTACCGGCGAGAAAATGGATGCGCTTGAAGAATTTCATCCGCGTCGCATAGCCGACCGCATTCTTGGCATGGGTGACATCGTATCGCTGGTGGAAAAAGCCGCCGAAACGATCGACGCCGAAAAAGCCCAGGTCATGGCCGAACGCATGAAGGCCGGGAAGTTCGATCTGAACGACCTTGGTGATCAATTGCGCCAGATGCAGAAAATGGGCGGCATGTCCGGCTTCATGGGCATGATGCCCGGCATGGGCAAGATGAAAGATCAGGTGGCCGCTGCCGGACTGGATGATTCGGTCTTCAAGCGCCAGCTGGCGATCATTTCCTCGATGACGCGCAAGGAGCGCAGCAGTCCGGAATTGCTGAAACATTCGCGCAAGAAACGCATCGCTGCCGGCTCCGGAACGAGTTCTGCAGACATCAATAAATTGCTGAAAATGCACCGCCAGATGGCCGACATGATGAAGTCGATGGGCGGCAAGGGCAAAAAGGGCGGCATGTTTGGCAAAATGATGGGCGGCCTGGGCGCCAGCATGGGAATGGGCGGCATGGGCGGTATGCCTGGTGGGCTTGACCCGTCGAAAATGGATCCGAAACAACTCGAGGCACTGCAAAAGCAGGCTGAAGCTGCGGGTCTTGGCAAGGGCGGCGGCCTGCCGGGCCTCGGCGGCGGTTTGCCGGGCCTTGGTGGTGCAAAACTTCCAGGTCTTGGTGGCCTGCCCGGATTGCCCAGGAAAAAGTGACCGACATGACCAATAACCCGATGGAAACCCTGCTGGATCTGCGCCGTTCGATCGACAATTTTGACGCCGCGCTAATTCACATTCTGGCCGAACGATTTCGCTGCACCCAGGCTGTTGGCAAACTCAAGGCCGAATTCGACATGCCGGCGGCTGATCCCGGACGGGAACAACGGCAGGTGGAACGCCTGCGCAAACTGGCCGAAGAAGCAAACCTTGATTCCGACTTTGCCGAGGCTTTTCTCAATTTCATCATCAAGGAAGTCATTCGCCATCACGAGGCGATCAAACACGAAGCGAAAGGCAGCTGATTTTTCGCTTCACCGAAGAATTGAAGCTGCCAGGCAGCAGCTTTTGAACCCACTGCAAATTCAAACAAGCAAAACACCGAAGGAAATTAAAATGGCTCTTAAAATTCGTCTGGCCCGTGGCGGCTCGAAAAAACGTCCCTATTACCACATCGTCATCGCCGATGTTCGCTCACCGCGCGACGGTCGTTTCATCGAACGCGTTGGCAAATGGAATCCGATGCTTCCCAAGGACGGCGCGCGCGTCGAACTGAATGAAGAGCGCATCAAGCACTGGATGGAACAGGGCGCATTGCCAACCGACCGTGTCCTGCGTTTCCTTGATGAAGCCGGCATTGCAAAACGCCCTGCGCGCAGCAACCCGAACAAGGCTCTGCCTGGCAAGAAGGCACAGGAGCGCACAGCCGAACAGGCAGCCAAGGACGAAGCAGCGGCAGCAGAAGCTGCAGAAGCAGCGGCGGCACCTGCTGCAGCGCCAGAAGAAGCAGCGGCTGAATAGCACCTGCCAGGGGGCGTCAGCTCCAGGTAAATTTGAGCGGGTGGCATTCAGGTGCTGCCCGCTTTTCATTATGATAGCGATTTGAAAAATCTGCGTGGCCTGTTTTCGGCAGAACAAGCGCATGAACAACACGCGAGCCTGTCAATTGGCTCCAATCACTCGATGGCGGTTCCTATGGCGAAACCTGAAAATCTGGTTCTGATGGCAATCATCGGCGGACCGCACGGCATTCGCGGCGAGGTGCGCGCCAAGCCCTATGGCGATGAACCCCTGAAACTGGGCAATTACGGCCCTCTTGTCGATGACAAGGGCAGAACCTTCAAGGTGCTTGCCGTGCGTCCGGCCAAGAATGTGGTGGTCATGCGGCTGGAGGGCGTTTCGACCCGCGAGGCAGCGGAGGCGCTGAATGGCGTTTCCCTTTTCATCGACCGGGCGCAATTGCCCGACGATCTGCTGGATGAAGACGAGTTTTTTCAGACCGATCTCGTCGGACTTGCAGTGCATGATGCTGAGGGATCGGATTATGGAAAGGTGCTGGCCGTCCATAATTTCGGCGCCGGTGACATTCTTGAAATCGCGCAGCCAGGCAAAGCGTCGGTGATGATCCCGTTTTCCGACGCGGCGGTGCCGGAAGTGGACATGGATGCGCGCACCGTTCTGGTGGAGCCGATTGCCGCCGGTCTGATCGATGTGGACGATGAAGAGGTTTCAGGCGGGGATGAGGGCCGATGAGCTTTCGCACCAGCGTCCTGACGCTCTATCCGCAGATGTTTCCCGGCCATCTGGAGCAATCTCTGTCAGGCAGGGCTCTGGAGCGCGGCGACTGGTCTCTGGAAGCCGTACAGATCCGCGATTTTGCCCACGACCGTCACAGCAGCGTGGATGACACGCCTGCCGGGGGCGGGGCGGGAATGGTGCTGAAGGCGGATGTTCTTGCCGAGGCCATTGATCACGTCAGTCCGCCCGGTGACAATCGGCCCCGATTGCTGCTCAGTCCGCGCGGCAAACCATTGACGCAGGCGAAGGTCCGGTCCTTGGCTGAAGGCGAAGGGGTCGTTCTGGTTTGCGGTCGCTTTGAAGGCGTGGACCAAAGGGCGATAGAGGGCCGGGCACTGGAGGAAGTGTCGATTGGTGACTACATCCTGTCGGGCGGCGAGCCGGCGGCCCTGGTCCTGCTGGATGCCGTCATCCGGCTGTTGCCCGGTGTCATGGGCAATGATCAATCGGGTCTCAGCGAGAGTTTCGAGGATGGATTGCTGGAATATCCCCATTATACGCGGCCGCAAATCTGGGAAGACAGAGCAATTCCCGAGGTTCTTCTTTCGGGCAATCACAAGAAGATTGACGCCTGGCGACGTGCTGAATCGGAAAAATTGACGGCAGAACGACGTCCGGACCTTGTTTCGGGCAAAAAAACGCAGCTTTGATGATGACATTCGCGCGCGGGTGGTGTATCTGCCCGACCAATCGGAAAAATCCGATACCACCAAGCAAAGAATGGTGAATACGCTCCTGCCGAAATGGCAATCCCCCGAGGCAATGACCAAAGGGCATGTTGAGCGCTCTGACCGTTTTAGAAGAATGAAAGGTAATGGACCATGGATATCATCCGTGAACTTGAGGCTGAGCAGGCCGCAAAAATAGCTGAAAACCGCAAAATGCCGGAATTCTCTCCTGGCGACACTGTCCGAGTGCTGGTCCGCGTGACTGAAGGCACCCGTACCCGTGTGCAGGCCTATGAGGGTGTTTGTATTGCCCGTTCCGGTGGCGGTCTGAATGAAAATTTCACTGTCCGCAAGATATCCTACGGTGAAGGTGTGGAACGCGTGTTCCCGTTCTACTCACCGATGGTTGAAGGTGTTGAGGTCGTTCGTCGTGGTAAGGTTCGGCGCGCCAAGCTCTATTATTTGCGCGAACGTCGCGGCAAGTCTGCCCGTATCGTGGAAAACACCAATGTGCGTACGCGCAAGCTGAATGACGAAGAGCGTCAGGCTTTTGCTGCCGAAAAGGCGCGCGTTGAAGCTGAAAAAGTTGCAGCTGCCAAGGCGCTGGCCGCCGAAAAGGCTGCTGCAGCCGAGGCCGCCGCTGCTGAAGCTGCCGCTGCTGCCGCAGCGGAAACCGCCAGCGAATAAATTCTGTCCTTCAGGCAGACCCTGGATAACAAGCGCGCGCTTTCCGGAGCGCGCGCTTTTTTGTGCGCTTTTACAAGAAGCCGTCATTTGTTCTCCCGGTCTTGTCTTGCACGCTTCGTTTGTGACATTGTTTACCTATGCCGGGCGGAACCAGTCGGAGCACCAAACGGCTGATCCGTTGCGGGCCGTTCTGGATAGCGCTCATTCAATCATCAGGGAGTTTTTCATGTCATTGTTGAAATCTGTCATTGCCGCAGCCTTGGCTGCCGCGTTTACACCGATTGTCGCCTTTGCAGCGGATCTTCCGGATCTGGGCGGCAAAAATGTCGTCATTGTCACGGAAAATGCCTATCCGCCGCTGCAGTTCATGGATCCCAAGACCGGCGAGCAGATCGGCTGGGAATACGATGCGATGGACGAAATTGCCAAACGGCTCAACATGCAGGTCGAGTTCCGCAACAGCAGCTGGGATGTGATGATCCAGGCCGTGTCTGACGGCCAATATGATCTCGGCATGACCGGCATCACCATCAAGGAAGACCGCAAGGAAAAGGTCGATTTTTCCGATCCCTACATGCGCTCTGAAATGTTCATGCTGGTGCGCGGTGATGAAGAGCGCTTCAACGATGCAGCGGGCTTTGCCGCGCTTGAAGACGGTCTTGTCGGCGCCCAGGCGGGCACCACACCCTTTTTTGTGGCCGTTTACGATGTGCTGGACGGTGATGAGCAGAATGCCCGCATCAAGCTGTTCGAGACCTTCGGCGCTCAGGTGCAGGCATTGTATACCGGTGATGTCGATCTGGTGTTGACGGACGGGACTGCCGGACAGGGCTACGTCAAGAGCTCCGATGGGGCTCTCAAGCTTGTCGGGGAGCCAATGGGCACAGAGGATTTCGGGTTCATTTTTCCAAAGGGTTCCGACCTGATTGTACCGATCAACGCTGCCATTGCCGAGATGAAAGCGGATGGCACGATTGATGCATTGAACACCAAATGGTTCCTGGACTACGAGTTGGGCCAATAGTCTCCATAATCTGACGCGGGTGGAGTATCTCCACCCGCCCATTGATCGGTAAACATGGCGCACAGCAGGCCTTCCAGCGACCGGGACTTCCCCTATTGGCTTGTTGCGGCCGCGGCGATTGCAATCATCGTTGCAGTGCTCATTGCCACAAATGACCTCTATCTGCAGGTCCTGTCCATTGTATCAAAGGGCGTCTGGATCACGGTTTTCGTGACGCTGGTCGGCTTTGCCTTTGCAACCCTCATCGGCCTGGTCCTGGCCCTCATGGGGCTTTCCCGCTCGCTGGTTCTGCGGCAGGTCTCGCGATTCTATGTGGAGATCATTCGCGGTGTGCCGATCCTGGTGCTGCTTTTCTATATCGCCTTTGTCGGCGCACCGGGCTTTGTACTGGCCTGGAACTGGTTGACGCTCCCCTTGCAGGAAGCCGGGCTGGTTGATGCCCTCAAGGTGCGGGACATCTCCTTGATGTGGCGCGCCATCATTTCTTTGACGATCGGCTATTCGGCATTTATCGCAGAGGTGTTTCGTGCCGGCATTCTCTCGGTCGACGATGGTCAGATCGAGGCTGCCGAGGCGCTGGGCCTGTCGCGTTTCCAGCGGTTCAGATTCATCGTCATGCCGCAGGCGCTGCGAACGATCCTGCCGCCGCTGGGCAATGATTTTGTCGCCATGGTCAAGGATTCCTCGCTGGTATCCGTCCTTGGTGTGGCGGATCTGACCCAGATGGGCAAGGTCTATGCGTCCGGTTCATTCCGCTTCTTTGAAACCTATTCAATCGTTGCCTATATATATCTTCTGTTGACGGTGGGTCTTTCGCTGGCGCTGCGGGCCTTTGAGCGGCGGTTGCGCAAAGCTGGCAACAATGGTGCACACGGTTGATTGCCGTGGCGCAAAAAGCTTGATAAGAACGGTTCCAATGACGAACACTATGATCAGCACCCGTTTCTGCCCCCGCGCCAGCGGTGGCACCAGCACGTTGGATCGCTCCGCGCGCCGCACGCCCATGGTCTTTCTGCTTGTGCATGACCACAAGCGGCTGCCGGGGCGCTTTTTTGCGCGATTGCGCCATTCCGACGGCTTTCTTTGAGATTTGCGGTACGCGAACTGCCCGTCACACATTCCTTCCTGACCCCTTTGCATTTGGATGAAATCCATGACTGAACCAAGAACGCTGTATGATAAAATATGGGACGAACATGTTGTCAACGAGCAGGAGGACGGCACCTGCCTGCTCTATATCGACCGCCATCTCGTCCACGAGGTGACAAGCCCGCAAGCCTTTGAAGGTTTGCGCCTGACCGGGCGCGGCGTACGCCACCCCAAAAGGACTTTGGCCGTTGTGGATCACAATGTGCCAACGACACCGGACCGCAAGATCGGCATCAAGAACGAGGAAAGCCGCATTCAGGTTGAGGCGCTCGCCACGAATGCAGCCGAATTCGGTGTGGAATATTTCAATGAGGCCGATATTCGCCAGGGCATCGTTCATATTGTTGGACCGGAGCAGGGCTTTACCCTGCCGGGCACAACGATCGTGTGCGGCGACAGCCACACATCCACCCATGGTGCCTTCGGCGCGCTGGCCCACGGAATCGGAACGTCCGAGGTGGAACATGTTCTGGCCACCCAGACGCTGATTCAGAAAAAAGCCAAGAACATGCTTGTGCGTGTCGACAATTCTCTTCCCGAAGGTGTCACGGCCAAGGATATCATCCTGGCGATCATCGGTGAAATAGGCACGGCCGGAGGGACGGGCCATGTGATCGAATTTGCCGGTCAGGCGATTCGCGAGCTTTCCATGGAAGGCCGCATGACGGTCTGCAATATGACGATTGAAGGCGGCGCGCGGGCCGGCCTGATCGCCCCTGACGAAAAAGCCCTTGCTTATCTCAAAGGCCGCCCGATGGCGCCAAAGGGCGAGCATTGGGACAAGGCAGTTGAACATTGGAAAACCCTGTTTTCTGATGAAGGCGCCCATTTCGACAAGGTGATTGTACTTGACGCCAGGAACCTGCCGCCCATCGTTTCCTGGGGTTCATCGCCGGAAGATGTGATTGCCGTGACCGGTGAGGTGCCTGATCCGGCGAAGATCACCGACGAAGCCAAACGCACATCAAAGCAGCGCGCTCTTGACTATATGGGCCTGAAAGCCGGTACAAAGATAACCGACATCACGATTGACCGCGTGTTTATCGGATCCTGCACCAATGGCCGCATAGAGGACTTGCGCGCGGCGGCGAAGGTTCTTGAAGGCCGCAAGGTGCATGATGGTATCGAAGCAATGGTGGTTCCAGGCTCCGGACTGGTCAAGGCGCAGGCGGAAGAAGAAGGTCTCGACAAGATCTTTCTTGATGCCGGTTTTGAATGGCGTGAGCCGGGTTGTTCCATGTGTCTTGCCATGAATGATGACCGCTTGCGGCCTGGAGAGCGTTGTGCATCAACCTCCAACCGTAATTTCGAGGGACGTCAGGGGTTCAAGGGCAGAACGCATCTGGTTTCACCGGCGATGGCGGCGGCAGCGGCAGTTGCGGGCCATTTCGTTGACATTCGCGAATGGAAATAGTGCGCTAACCGCGTGAACAATATTTTGCCGGAAACATTGTAGTCCTGCGTGCTGCCATGGAAAAATACATGTCTGCAAGGCACGCGGGCCGCGATGTTTACGGCAAATTAGTTCCTTGCGTGTAATGCTTGTCTCATGATGTTCGGGGGAACAACATGGGACAAACTTATATACATGCCGTGAATATAGCGTTGTCGATTGCAATCGTATGTGCGCTTGCGGCGATTTATCGTTATGACCGCAATGGCAAGCCCGCGCTTTGGTGGATGCTGAGTTTCATAGCCGTTCTGTTGATGGGTGTCGGAGCTGTCGTGCTTCCCTATCTGGTTTCGGAAGAAGCCACACGCTTTGTCCTGTTTGTCTTCAACATTCTTGCCATAAGTTGCCTGAATGTCGGCATAGCCTGGCATACCGGAACCGCCGTTCCCTGGCGGCTCATGGAAACTATTTTGGCGACAGCCTTTGTTGTCACATTCGTGACCGGGCTGTTTCTTTCGCAACACATGATATCGGCGACTGTGGTTGCACTGTCCCTTGCCGCCGCTCAATGTGTTGGGCTGTACATTCTGCTGCGCATGCCTTCAGAGGATAGAGATGGGGTTTTTGCCCTCTTTCTCGCCGTAGGCATTGTAAACTACATGTCGGCACCGCTGCTCGAACTCTTGCTGAATGAAGGGGTTGGCGGTCTGCACAATGGAGCAGCGATCATTATCGATGTAAACAACTCGGTTGTGATGATCGGTTTGGCATTCTTTCTGCTGTTCAGCCTTTCCCATCGCCTTCTGTTTGATTTGAAGGGGCAGTCCGAAACCGACAGTCTCTCCGGGTTGCTGAACAGGCATGGCTTTCATTCAGCCGTTGAAAAATACATGGACCAATCGGAAAGCACGGTGACGGCATCGCTGATCATTTGTGACCTTGATCGGTTCAAGTCGATCAATGATGAATATGGGCATTATGTTGGCGATCGGGTTATCGCAGCCTTTGGGCGCCTGCTGCGTGCCGGTGCAAGGGAGGGTGATCTGTGCGGCCGTGTCGGCGGCGAGGAATTTTGCATCTATCTGCACAATTCAGACATCCGGACGGCCCGGCTGTTTGCAGAATGGCTGCGGGAAGCCTTCTCATCGATCAGTTATTCCGAACTGGACGAAGATATCCGATTCACCGCCAGTTTCGGTGTTGCCCAGATCTCGCACTGCGAAAATATGGAGGATGCCTTCAGACGCGCTGACAAGGCCCTCTATGTTGCCAAGGATGATGGGCGAAACTGTGTGCGTTCCTGTAATGGGGTCGGCAAACCGGCTGGACGGGCGGAAATCAGATTTGAGGTGCGTCCAGAGCGGACCTGCAAGGCCTGAAAATCAGGGCCTAATAATGCAGATATCTGTGTTTTCGTCGCATTCCATGGTGGGTTGGGCATCACCCACATCGATTATTTTTGCGCCAGGGTGCGGTTTTGTATTTCCCGGAATTGTCGGCTCATCTCCGTCAATGGAAAAATAGATACCATTGCCCTTGAATCGCTTTGCGGCGATATTCCCGGAAAAGGTTCCAAGACCCCGGACACGGGTCGTTCCATTGCCTCCCGCATAGGTTCCGGCTCCTGTTCTGGTCGGCAGGTTTTTATCAGACACAAGCACCAGATGATCGGTCTGAATGTATTGTGAATCTGCAGCGGCCAGTTGATCTGTCGGCAACATGGCCAGAAATACAATTGCATGGAATACAATTGCGGAGGGAAGTGCTGCTGATATATGGGTCATGGCATCGCCTTGCTTATTATTTGGCGTCCTGTCCATTAGGGGGCCGGACAATCGGGCGGGCTTTCCAGTCAGGATATTGACGCCAAGTTTAGGATTTTTGTTGCATTTTGGCCATGAAGGTAAAAATAAACCTTTTGTTAAGGTTAAAAACAAAAGGATGCACGGTAAGATTCATCAATTCTGCAATGCACATAGCGTGCCCATGGTTGGCTGCTTAAGTCCGGCCGTTGGCGTTGACCGTAAACAAACAAGAGTTGCCATGACCATTGAACCTGAAATCGACATTGCCCTGTTGCGCCTCAATGACGCGCATGAACTGGCGCCGCTGATCGCCGCCTATGCGCAATCGCTCAAACGGGGCGCGCCGCGTCGGCCCGACGAATTCTATGCCGAGACCCTGCTGCAGGACCGCGTTGCCGAATTGCTCGGCGCGCGCATTGATGGCGTCCTGGTGGGCTTTGTGGTTTTTTATGATCTGCCAGACCCAATTACCGGAATGCGCTTCGGTCAGGTCGACCATCTCTATGTACATCACGAGCAGCGACGCAAGGGAATAGCCAAGGCGTTGCTCGACCTGTTGTCGGAAGATGGTGAGTCGCGCGGTTGGGGCAAGATGGTTTTGAACGCACCGCGTCAGCCCGATGAGGGTCGAAAACTCTACGAGAGTCTCGCCGCCACGGCTGACTGGGCGAGTTTCGTCATTCATTTTGATCGGTAAAGCCACGCTGCCGGATGGCTTTGCGAAAAAAAATTGAAGCCGAATTTTGCAATTATAGTGAGATTTGAGGCCTTTCAATCGATTTGGAAGCGTTCTAAAACACGCCGCAGCCAAAAATCCGTTTGCGCAGGTGCCGACTATTCGCACTGGTGCTTTGACGCACTGCAACTAAGATACTAATAACAGGACAACAACAGGTCGCGACGCCATTGTCCGGCCATCCCGCAACACTCGGACGTGACCCAGAATTTACTACGGAGGCCCCATGGCCAACGCCACACAAAACAGACCGTTGTCGCCGCATCTGTCGATCTATAAATTGACGCCAACCATGGTGATATCGATTGTGCATCGCATAACCGGTGGCGCGCTCTATTTCGGTACACTGCTCGTTGCCTGGTGGCTGATCGCTGCGGCTGCAGGTCCTTCCTATTTTGAATTTGCCAATGGGATTTTCGGTTCGATCATCGGGCGCCTCATCCTGTTTGGCTATACCTGGGCCCTGCTCCATCACATGCTTGGTGGATTGCGGCACCTCGTGTGGGACACCGGTCACGGTCTGGATAAACATGTCAGCACCAAAATGGCCTGGCTTGTTCTGGCCGGATCGATTTCGCTTACCATCATCGTATGGGCTATCGCCCTGATCTTCAGTTAAACGGGAGCCCTGTCATGGATCTGCGCACACCGCTTTCCAAAGTTCGCGGGCTGGGTTCCGCGAAAGAAGGAACCGATCATTTCTGGCGTCAACGCCTGACATCGGTTGCCAATATACCGCTGATTGTCTTTTTTGTTATCTTTCTGATGATCTATCAAGGCGAGCCCTACGAAGTCGTGGCCGGTGCCATGTCCAATCCGCTGGTTGCCGTGCTGATGGGGCTGGTCGTTGTGTCCGGTCTGGTTCACATGCGGCTCGGCATGCAGGTCATCATTGAAGATTATGTGCATGGCGAAGGCGCCAAGATCGCACTTTTGATGCTCAACAGCTTTTTTGTAATTGTCGTTGGCGCCCTGTCGCTGTTTGCGATCCTCAAACTCGGATTTGGAGGCTGATCTCCCAATGGTCAACAAAACGGAATCGGCTTATCAATTCACCGAGCATGCCTTTGATGTGGTTGTTGTCGGTGCAGGTGGCGCCGGATTGCGCGCCACCCTGGGCATGGCAGAGCAAGGATTGCGCACGGCCTGCATTACCAAGGTTTTTCCGACCCGGTCCCATACGGTTGCCGCGCAGGGTGGCATTGCCGCCAGCTTGAAAAACATGACGCCGGACAGCTGGCAATGGCACATGTATGACACGATCAAGGGATCGGACTGGCTGGGCGACAATGATGCGATGGAATATCTCGTGCGCGAGGCACCCAAGGCGGTCTATGAGCTGGAACATTACGGCGTACCGTTTTCCCGCACGGAAGACGGCAAGATCTACCAGCGTCCGTTTGGCGGCCATATGCAGAATTTTGGCGAAGGCCCGCCCGTACAGCGCACCTGTGCGGCTGCTGACCGGACCGGGCATGCTATTCTTCACACGCTCTATGGCCAGTCCCTGCGTCACAATGCACAGTTTTTCATAGAATATTTCGCCATCGACCTGCTGATGTCTGAAGACGGTGTGTGCACCGGCGTCGTTACCTGGAATCTCGATGACGGAATGATCCATATTTTCCGTGCCAAGACAGTCGTTATGGCAACCGGCGGTTATGGGCGTTCATTTTTCTCCGCGACCTCGGCCCACACCTGCACCGGTGATGGCAATGGCATGGTGGCCCGTGCCGGATTGCCGCTTCAGGACATGGAATTCGTGCAGTTCCACCCCACCGGGATTTATGGTGCGGGAACGCTGATTACCGAAGGCGCCAGAGGGGAAGGTGGCTATCTGGTCAATTCCGAGGGCGAACGTTTCATGGAGCGCTATGCGCCTTCAGCGAAAGACCTCGCCTCACGCGATGTGGTGTCGCGCTGCATGACGCTGGAAATCCGTGAAGGCCGTGGTGTCGGCAAGGACAAGGACCATATCTTCCTGCATCTCGATCATCTTGATCCGGATGTTCTGGCGGAGCGTTTGCCGGGCATTTCCGAATCGGCAAAGATTTTTGCCGGTGTCGATGTCACGCGTGACCCGATCCCGGTTCTGCCGACCGTGCATTACAATATGGGTGGTATTCCGACCAACTACCACGGGGAAGTACTCAATCCCACCAAGGAAGATCCCGACCGGGTTCAGCCGGGCCTGATGGCCGTGGGAGAGGCAGGGTGCGCTTCCGTGCATGGTGCCAACCGTCTTGGTTCGAATTCGCTGATTGATCTGGTTGTCTTTGGACGCGCCGCTGCCATACGGGCCGGCCAGACCATTGACCGCGAAAGCGAAGTGCCGCCGGTCCCCAAAGCATCTCTCGACAAGATCATGGCCCGGTTTGACCGGGCGCGTCATGCCAGCGGCTCGACGCCGACGGCTGAATTGCGTGACCGCATGCAGCGGGCCATGCAGGACGATGCCGCTGTTTTCCGCACACAGGAATCGCTGGAGAGCGGGTGCCGCCGGATGGACGAGATCATGGGTCAGCTGAGCGATGTGCGCATCAGTGATCGGTCATTGATCTGGAATTCGGATCTGGTTGAGACGCTGGAACTGGACAACCTGGCGGCCTGCGCCATCTTGACCGTCTATGGGGCAGAAGCGCGCAAGGAAAGTCGCGGTGCGCATGCCCGGGAGGATTTCCCGGACCGTGATGATCAGAACTGGCGCGTCCATACATTGTCCTGGCTGGATGATGACAACAAGGTGACGCTTGATTACAGGCCGGTGCACACCGAGACGCTTACCAGTGAAGCTGATGGTGGTATCGAATTGGCCAGAATTGCGCCGAAGAAACGCGTTTACTAACAAAAGGTACGGGCACAATGGTTGAACTCGCGCTTCCCAAGAATTCAAAAATGACCGATGGCAAGACCTGGCCGAAGCCGGAAGGTGCCGCCAATCTGCGTGAATTCAAGATTTACCGGTGGTCGCCTGATGACGGCAAGAATCCATCGATCGACACCTATTACGTCGATCTGGATGATTGTGGGCCGATGGTGCTGGACGGTTTGCTTTGGATCAAGAACAAGGTTGATTCAACCCTGACGCTGCGGCGCTCCTGCCGTGAAGGGATTTGCGGCTCCTGTGCCATGAATATTGACGGGACCAATACGCTTGCCTGCACAAGAGGCATGGATGAAATCGACGGTACGGTGAAGGTCTATCCGCTGCCGCATCTTCATGTGGTCAAGGATCTGGTGCCTGATCTGACCAATTTCTATGCCCAGCACCGGTCCATTGAGCCCTGGCTGAAAACCACGTCGCCGCCACCGGAAACCGAATGGCTGCAGTCGCATGAGGACCGGGTCAAGTTGGATGGGTTGTATGAGTGCATATTGTGCGCCTGCTGCTCCACGTCCTGCCCGAGTTACTGGTGGAATGGTGACCGCTATCTGGGACCTGCCGTTCTCTTGCAGGCCTATCGCTGGCTGATTGACAGCCGGGACGAGGCAACCGGTGAGCGACTTGACGAGCTTGAAGATCCCTTCCGTCTCTATCGTTGCCACACGATCATGAATTGCACGCAGACCTGCCCGAAGGGTCTGAATCCGGCCAAGGCGATTGCCGAGATCAAGAAAATGATGGTCGAACGACGCGTCTGATGGGGCGATCATGCTTGTGTCGATCTCCCCGCTACGCGCAGGAGATCGTATCAGGCCGCCGGTTTCACGGCCTCGTGAGACGGTTTGATTTGAATGACGCTTTACCTTGTGCTCCCATGCATCCACATAACAGGTGGCATTGGTGTCTGTCCGGTTGTCGGGCGGGCAAGCATTCGGTGCGTTATTCGGAGAATTGACAATGCGTAAGGTCTTGATTGTTGCGGCACTGGCAGCAGGCACTGCTTTTCTGGCGCTGGCGGGCTATATGCCCATGACGCGCGTGGAGGCGCAGAGCGCCAGCACCGGCGATACACAGACCGCGATTTTTGCGGGCGGCTGCTTCTGGTGCGTCGAATCCGATTTTGACCATGTACCCGGTGTGCTGGAGACCATTTCTGGCTATACGGGCGGTCACCTGGAAAATCCCACCTACCGCGATGTGGTTTCCGAAACGACCGGCCATCGCGAGGCTGTTAAAATCACCTATGATCCGGCGAAGATCGATTATGAGGCGATGCTAGACGTGTTCTGGCGCAGCGTCGATCCTACCGACGCGGACGGGCAGTTCTGTGACCGGGGAGAGAGTTACACCACGGCGATCTACACGCTGGACGCAGAACAGCAGGCGCAAGCCGAAGCATCCAGCGCCAAAGTCGCGGATCAGCTGGGCCAGAAAATCGCGACCCTGATCGAACCGGCAACGCAGTTTTATCCGGCCGAGCAATACCATCAGGATTACCACAACAAGAATCCGGTCCGCTACAATTTCTACCGGCTTGGCTGTCGCCGTGACAAAAGGCTGGAGGCCCTTTGGGGTGAGGACGCCCATCGCGGTATCGTCAAGTAGCCCAGGATACCTGCGGGGCAATCCGCGGTTGCTGCATTTCATCAATGTGCAGCGTGTAATTCCGAAACCGCTTCATACGCCTTGATCCGCCTGGCCAGGCGGGTTGAATGCATCCCGCCTGTGCGAACGATGGCAGCATGCGGGCGTGGGCCGTGCCTTGCATGAAACAAATGACTGACGCGCCGACTTTTGGGCAGATTTCGGCAATAAAGTGACCTTGGCGTTCTGAATATCGATGAATTGTGCATATTTGAAACAAATTTCGCCATCTTTGTGGTTTGAATGGCAACAATCCGTTATAGGGATTCGTGTGTGGGGTGCTCCTGGCTCCCGGTGTAAAGTATATGGGGAATATTGATGCGGAACTGTTTAGCACTGATCGCCCTGGCGTCCGTTGTTGCTTTGGCGGGTTGCCAGCGCACCGCACCGGTCTACAGCCAGCCGTCACCGCTGTCGCCGGCACCGGTCGGCAATATCGAAAACAGCCAATTGCCGCCTGCCGGACAGGGCAATTTCCCCGAAGCACCAACGACGGCGGGTCCAAGTGAGCAGCAGATGGAAGCTGTCGCTGCGAATGCACCGGAACTCACCCGCGATTCCATGGTGGGACGCTGGACCATATCAACGGGCGGAAACAGCTGTGATGTTTTCCTTGCGCTGACAAAATGGACCGGTGGCTATCGTGCTGCTTCGCGTGGTTGTACCGATCAGGCAGCTCTGATTTCCGCCTGGGACGTCCAGGGCAAACAGGTCCTGTTGAGCGATACGTCAGGCAATCAATTTGCGCGCCTTTATAAATCCGGTGACAAGCGTTTTGACGGAACAACCGCTTCCGGGCAGCCGATCAGCCTTAATCGATAGGGTATGGCCGGGGCCTGCGGGCCGTTGATGGATGACAATCCATGGAAATAGCTGACCGGATAACTGTTGCCGAGCGCTACAAGGCGCTCGTCACAAGTGGTGCCATACAGCAGGATGCGGCCCAGCTTGAGCTGGCCCATGCGTTGGACAATGTGCTGCTGCAGGTCCGTGAAAGGCGGCTGACATCCAAGTCGAGCGCCCTTGGCTGGCTGTTTGCCAGCAAGCAAAAATCCCCCGCGCTGATCAAGGGCCTCTACATTTATGGGTCTGTTGGTCGCGGCAAGACCATGTTGATGGATCTGTTTTACGAACAGATTGTCGCGCAAAGGAAAAAGCGCGTGCATTTCCATGATTTCATGGCCGATGTCCATGAGAGGATCAATGCACAGCGGCAGGCTTTCAAGCGGGGTGAGACGACACAGACAGATCCCATTGTGCCTGTTGCCGAGCAATTGATCAAAGAGGCCTGGGTCCTTTGTTTTGACGAGTTTTCTGTCACCGATATTACCGACGCGATGATCCTGTCGCGGCTGTTTGAAGCTCTTTTTGCCCGTGGCTGTGTGTTGGTCGCCACCTCGAATGTGAAGCCGGACGATCTGTATCGCGACGGGCTTAATCGTTCATTGTTCGAGCCTTTCATCGAACTTTTGAAAACCCGTGTCGATGTTTTCAACCTCGATGCAAGGACCGATTACAGGATGGAAAAGATCCAGCAATTGCCGGTCTATATGACGCCGCTGAACAGTGAAACCAAAGTGGCGCTGGCGCAATCCTGGCGGGAGCTGACAGCCGGGCAAATCACCCGTTCGCACCAGATCACGGTCAAGGGACGGCAGATCGTGGTGCCGATGGAAGCCGGGGGCATTGCCAGATTCAGCTTTGATGAATTGTGCGCCCGGCCGCTTGCAGCCAGCGATTACCATATCCTCGCGCACCGTTATCATACGATTTTTATCGAGAACGTTCCTGTCATGGCAGAGGACCGACGCAATGAGGCCAAACGGTTCATCAATCTGATAGACATGCTCTATGATGCGGGAACGCGGTTGATCATGTCGGCGGCGGCGGCACCCGAAAATCTCTATGTCAGCCATCGTGGATCCGAGGGTTTTGAGTTCGCCCGCACTGCATCGCGGCTGTTTGAAATGCAAAGCGCAGACTACCTGTCGGCCAGCAGGGTGAGCCAGGAAGCGACAAGTGATGTTTGATCAGGGGCGGAAAATACGGAAAACAAAGAAGTGATCGTCTCAAATATTGACGTTTACGTAAGATAATATTCATCTAACCGTTTGAAAATGCTGGTAGCAAAAGTATAAGTTGCCAAATTAACCTGAGGCGGTTATCCAATTTCCCGGACAGCGGCATGGCAACAACGCAAGCCGTATGGGATAAATAGATCTCGGAGGTGTCAGTGAATGGCGCGTAATAAAATTGCATTGATTGGTTCAGGCATGATTGGCGGGACACTCGCTCATCTGGCTGCACTGAAAGAATTGGGCGATGTCGTGATGTTCGATATTGCCGAAGGCATTCCTCAGGGCAAGGGTCTTGATATTGCACAGTCTTCCCCGGTGGACGGTTTTGACGTCACCATGACAGGCGCGAATGACTATGCTGCCATTGAAGGTGCCGATGTATGCATCGTTACTGCAGGCGTTGCACGCAAGCCCGGCATGAGCCGTGACGATCTTTTGGGTATCAACCTGAAGGTAATGGAACAGGTGGGTGCCGGCATCAAGAAATATGCTCCCGATGCCTTTGTCATCTGTATCACCAATCCGCTCGATGCGATGGTCTGGGCGCTGCAGAAATTCTCAGGTCTTCCCAAGAACAAGGTTGTCGGCATGGCAGGTGTTCTTGACAGTTCCCGCTTCCGCCATTTCCTGGCCGAAGAGTTTCAAGTCTCCGTCAAGGATGTCACGGCATTCGTGCTGGGTGGACATGGCGACACGATGGTGCCGCTGGCCCGCTATTCCACGGTGGGTGGAATACCATTGCCTGATCTTGTCAAGATGGGATGGGTCACCAAGGCGCGGCTGGAGGAAATCATCCAGCGCACACGCGATGGCGGCGCAGAGATTGTCGGCCTGCTGAAAACCGGCTCGGCCTTTTATGCCCCGGCGGCATCGGCCATTTCCATGGCAGAGGCCTATCTGAAAGACAAGAAACGCGTGCTGCCCTGTGCGGCGCACCTGTCCGGCCAGTATGGTGTGAAGGACATGTATGTTGGCGTTCCGACCATCATCGGTGCAGGCGGCATTGAACGGATCATTGAAATCGACCTCAACAAGTCCGAGCAAGCAGCATTTGACAAGTCGGTCAGCGCGGTTGCGGGCCTTTGTGAAGACTGCATCAAGATTGCTCCAAACCTGAAATAAACTGGTCTGCTGCCAAACGGCAAACCGGAACACGGGATAACCATCCATGAATATCCATGAATACCAGGCCAAAGCTCTGCTCAAGAGCTTTGGCGCGCCAGTCGCCGAGGGCGTTGCAATTTTCTCTGCGGACGAAGCCAGAGCGGCGGCGGAAAAACTGCCCGGACCACTCTATGTGGTCAAGAGTCAAATCCATGCAGGCGGTCGCGGCAAGGGCAAGTTCACCGAACTGCCAGCCGATGCAAAGGGTGGCGTGCGGCTTTCCCATTCGATCGATGAGGTCGTGACGAATTCTGCCGAAATGCTGGGAAACACGCTTGTAACCAAGCAGACCGGTCCGCAAGGCAAGGTCGTCAACCGGCTCTATATTGAAGACGGTGCGGATATCGACCGCGAACTTTATCTGTCCATCCTGATCGATCGCACCGTCGGTCGACCAGCCTTTGTGGTGTCCACAGAGGGCGGCATGGATATCGAGGCCGTTGCCGAGGAAACGCCCGAGAAAATCATGACATTGCCGATCGACCCCGATACGGGCGTCAGTGATGCGGATCTTTTGCGGCTTTGCGAAGCACTGAAGCTGGAAGGCGATGCGCGGGATGATGCCTGGACATTGTTTCCCATCCTCTACAAGGCTTTCATGGAAAAAGACATGAGCCTGATGGAGATCAATCCGCTGATCGTCATGACCAATGGTCGGCTGCGGGTGCTTGATGCCAAGGTATCCTTTGACGGAAATGCACTGTTCAGGCACGACGATATCGTCGCCCTGCGTGATATGACCGAAGAAGACGCCAAGGAAATCGAAGCGTCCAAATACGATCTCGCCTATGTCGCTCTGGATGGCAATATCGGATGTATGGTCAATGGCGCCGGACTGGCGATGGCGACCATGGACATCATCAAACTTTACGGCGCTGAGCCGGCAAACTTTCTGGATGTCGGCGGTGGCGCAACCACCGAGAAGGTGACTGCGGCGTTCAAGATCATCACTGCCGATCCTGCCGTTGAAGGCATTCTGGTGAATATTTTCGGTGGCATCATGCGCTGTGACGTGATCGCAGAAGGCGTGGTTACAGCGGTCAAGCAGGTTGGTCTCAAGGTGCCGCTTGTCGTGCGTCTTGAAGGAACCAATGTCGAGAAGGGCAAGAAAATCATCAATGAAAGTGGCCTTAACGTTATCGCTGCGGATGATCTGGATGATGCCGCTCAAAAAATTGTTCAAGCGGTGAAGGGAGCCTGATTCATGTCCATCATCGTCAACAGAAATACCAAGGTCCTCGTACAGGGGCTGACCGGCAAGACCGGAACCTTTCACACCGAACAGGCGCTTGCCTATTACGGCACGAAGATGGTCGGTGGCGTTCACCCGAAAAAGGGTGGCTCGACCTGGAGCGGTAAAGTCGGTGACGGCACCGTCGATCTGCCGATCTTTGCCAGTGTGACTGAAGGAAAAGAACAGACCGGCGCAGACGCAACCGTGATCTATGTGCCGCCAGCAGGCGCTGCAGCAGCGATTGTCGAAGCCATTGATGCCGAAGTGCCGCTTATCGTGTGCATTACCGAAGGCATTCCGGTCGCCGACATGGTCAGGGTCAAGGCCCGGCTGGAAAAATCGTCGTCACGGCTGATTGGTCCCAATTGCCCGGGTGTCATGACCCCCGAGGAATGCAAGATCGGAATCATGCCCGGCAATATCTTCAAGAAGGGATCGGTTGGCGTCGTCTCGCGTTCGGGTACATTGACCTATGAGGCCGTGTTCCAGACGACCAATGAGGGATTGGGCCAGACAACGGCCGTCGGTATTGGTGGTGACCCGGTCAAGGGCACCGAATTCATTGATGTGCTGGAAATGTTCCTGGCCGATGATGAAACCAAGTCGATCATCATGATTGGTGAAATTGGCGGCTCGGCCGAAGAAGAAGCCGCACAGTTCCTGGCTGATGAGGCGCGCAAGGGTCGCAAGAAGCCAACCGTTGGCTTCATTGCCGGCAGAACGGCGCCTCCCGGACGGACCATGGGTCATGCCGGTGCTGTCATTTCTGGCGGCAAGGGTGGCGCTGAAGACAAGATCAATGCTTTGGAAGCAGCGGGTATCAGAGTATCGCCTTCACCCGCACAGCTGGGCAAAACCCTGGTTGAGCTGCTGAAAAACTAGATGACACAGTGGGTGGCGCACAGGCGCCATCCACATTTTTCCGGGCGGACGTCTGAGCGCGTGTCCGGGAAGAGACAAATATGCAAAGCGGCCTGGCAGAGCCGGTCTGCGGCGCATATTTGAAGCTCGATTTGACATGCGCTGCACCGGTGACCGGTGTGTAAAACGAAGCGGCAAAGCCGCGATATCCAAGGAGGCGGGAGGATTCCCGCAAAGGACAAATGGCAAGACAAGACGCCAATGAAACCTTCCAGGCAACCTCATTTCTCTACGGCAGCAACGCATCCTACATAGAAGATCTTTACGCGCGCTATGAAGAAAACCCATCTTCCGTATCGGAAGAATGGCAGAGTTTTTTCAGCACATTGAAGGATGATGCGGACGCCGCACGCAAGGCTGCCAAAGGCGCGTCGTGGAAGCGTGACAATTGGCCGATTGCCGAAAACGGCGAGCTGGTTTCAGCACTCGACGGCAATTGGAGCAGCGTCGAAAAGCATGTGGAAAGCAAGCTGAAAGCCAAGAGCGCCAATGGCGCTGCGGCGCTTTCAGACAATGATGTGCAGCAGGCAACACGCGATTCCGTGCGCGCCATCATGATGATCCGCGCCTATCGCATGCGCGGGCACCTCCATGCCAATCTCGATCCTCTGGGTCTCGAGACGGCAAAGGAAGACTATCAGGAATTGTCTCCTGAAAATTACGGTTTTGCGCCGGAGGATTTTGATCGTCGCATATTCCTGGACAATGTTCTGGGGCTTGAATATGCCACGATCAACGAGATGATAGAGATTTTGAGACGCACCTATTGCTCGACCATTGGTGTGGAGTTCATGCATATCTCCAACCCTCAGGAAAAATCCTGGGTGCAGCAGCGCATTGAGGGTCCCGACAAGGGTGTCGAGTTCACGCCCCGGGGCAAGCTTGCCATCCTGCAGAAGCTGGTTGAATCGGAAGGTTTCGAGCAATTTATCGACGTCAAATACAAGGGAACCAAGCGCTTCGGTCTGGACGGTGGTGAATCACTGATTCCGGCGCTTGAGCAGATTATCAAGCGCGGCGGCCAGATGGGCCTTAAAGAGATCGTGCTCGGCATGGCCCACCGCGGTCGTCTCAATGTCCTGAGCCAGGTGATGGGCAAATCCCACCGGGCCATTTTCAACGAGTTCAAGGGTGGCTCGCATACACCCGACGATGTCGAGGGTTCGGGCGACGTCAAATACCACCTTGGAACATCGTCGGACCGCGAATTTGACGGCAACAAGGTGCATCTCTCGCTGACCGCCAATCCGTCGCACCTGGAGATTGTCAATCCCGTGGTGATGGGCAAGGCCCGGGCCAAGCAGGATCTGCTGGCCGGTCTGCCACGCGATGAAATCGTGCCATTGACGGAGCGGGTCAAGGTTCTGCCGCTGCTTTTGCATGGCGATGCCGCCTTCGCCGGCCAGGGTGTGGTTGCAGAGTGTCTCGGGCTGTCGGGGCTGCGTGGTCACCGGGTTGCCGGGACCATCCATGTGATCATCAACAATCAGATCGGCTTTACCACGAACCCGCGTTTCTCGCGTTCATCGCCCTATCCGTCCGATGTCGCAAAAATGATTGAAACGCCGATCTTCCATGTCAATGGTGACGACCCGGAAGCCGTCGTATACGCGGCGAAGGTTGCGACCGAGTTTCGCATGACCTTTCACAAGCCGGTGGTGATCGACATTTTCTGTTATCGCCGCTTTGGCCATAATGAAGGCGACGAACCGGCGTTCACGCAGCCGTTGATGTACAAGAAAATCCGCTCGCATGAAACGACATTGCAGATCTACTCGCGCAAGCTGGTGGAAGAAGGTCTGGTCAGTCAGGGTGACGTGGAGAAGATGAAGGCCGACTGGCGGGCTTATCTGGAACAGGAATTCGAAGCCGGAAATTCCTACAAGCCGAACAAAGCCGATTGGCTTGACGGTGTCTGGTCCAGCATGCGTGTGGCCGACAACCAGGATGAACAGCGACGCGGAAAAACCGCTTTGAGCGTCAAGCAACTCAAGGATATGGGCCGAAAATTGGCCCGTGTTCCCGACAAGTTTGTTGCCCATCGCACCATTCAGCGTTTCATGGATCAACGGGCCAAGATGATCGAGACGGGCGAAGGCATTGACTGGGCGACCGGTGAAGCTCTGGCTTTCGGTTCTCTGGTGCTTGAAGGCCATGCCGTGCGCCTGTCGGGCCAGGATGTGGAACGGGGCACATTTTCACAGCGCCATTCTGTCCTCTACAGCCAGGAAGAGGAAGATCGCTACATACCTTTGAACAATCTGGGCAAGGGTCAGGCGCTTTACGAGGTCATCAATTCGATGCTTTCGGAAGAAGCCGTGCTTGGTTTCGAATATGGTTATTCCCTTTCGGAGCCCAATGCGCTGACGTTATGGGAAGCGCAATTCGGCGATTTCGCAAATGGTGCGCAGGTCATCTTCGACCAGTTCATATCATCGGGCGAGCGCAAATGGTTGCGCATGTCGGGCCTCGTTTGTCTGTTGCCCCATGGCTATGAGGGCCAGGGGCCGGAGCATTCATCGGCCCGGCTGGAACGGTTTTTGCAATTGTGCGCGGAAGACAACATGCAGGTCGTCTATTGCACGACGCCAGCCAATTACTTCCACGTCCTGCGCCGTCAGATGAAGCGGAATTTCAGGAAACCACTTATCGTGATGACGCCAAAATCCCTGCTGCGCCACAAGCGGGCGGTGTCGCAATTGTCTGAAATGGCTGGTGAAAGCTCATTCCACCGGCTGCTGTGGGATGATGCCGAACTGCTCAAGGACCAGGTCATCAAACTGCAGAAAGACAACAAGATCCGGCGTGTCATCATGTGCAGCGGCAAGGTCTATTATGATCTTTACGAAGAGCGTGAACAGCGCGGCATTGACGATGTCTATCTGCTGCGGCTCGAGCAATTGTATCCATTCCCGGCAAAGGCGCTGATCAACGAATTGTCGCGCTTCAGGAACGCCGAAATGGTATGGTGTCAGGAAGAGCCGAAGAATATGGGTGCGTGGTCGTTCATCGATCCCTACCTGGAATGGGTGCTGGCCCATATCGACGCCAAATATCAGCGTGTACGCTACACCGGACGTCCGGCGGCCGCGTCTCCGGCAACCGGTATCATGGCGAAACACAAGGCGCAGATGGAAGCCTTCCTTGAAGATGCGCTGGGCGGCTGAATGAGGCCTTTGACAGCCAATAATTTGACAGATGGAAACTGATAATCATGGCAACAGAAATTCGCGTTCCCACGCTCGGCGAATCCGTATCCGAAGCGACGATCGGAAGCTGGTACAAGAAAGTCGGCGATACCGTTGCGGTCGATGAACCGCTGGTAGAGCTGGAAACCGACAAGGTCACCATCGAGGTTCCCTCGCCGGTGGCCGGGACACTTTCCGAAATCCTCGCCAAAGAGGGTGATACGGTCGACGTTGATGCGCTTTTGGGACAGATTGCGGAGGGTGCAGCCACTGCCCCGTCGGAAGCAAAGCCTGCACCAGCGGAAAAACCTGGGGAGACCGCAGCCCCGGCTGCCGCAGCAACTGCTGCAGAAAAACCTGCCCAAACCGATATGCCTGCCGCACCATCGGCGGCGAAAATGATGGCAGAAAACAATGTCGCAGCCAATCAGATTGCCGGCAGCGGCAAGCGTGGTCAGGTGCTCAAGGGCGATGTGATCAACGCGCTGGAAAAGGGATTTTCATCGACACCGGCAGCCCCGGCTGCTGCCCGTGCGCCATCCGCCAGCACTGATGAGGCACGTGAGGAGCGGGTGAAGATGACCCGGCTTCGCCAGACCATCGCCCGCCGCCTGAAGGAAGCGCAAACCACGGCAGCCATGCTGACCACCTATAATGAGGTGGACATGAGTGCGGTGATGGATCTGCGCAAGAAATACAAGGATCTCTTTGAAAAGAAACATGGCGTCAAACTCGGCTTCATGGGCTTTTTCACCAAGGCTGTCTGCCACGCCCTGAAGGAAATTCCCAACGTCAACGCCGAGATTGACGGCACGGATATCATCTACAAGAATTATTGCCATATCGGTGTTGCCGTGGGCACGGACAAGGGACTGGTGGTGCCGGTCGTGCGTGATGCCGACCAATTGTCCATCGCCGGCGTTGAACAGGAAATCGGCAGGCTTGGCATGGCGGCGCGCAATGGTGACCTCAGCATGGCTGACATGCAGGGCGGCACCTTCACGATTTCCAATGGTGGTGTTTACGGCTCACTGATGTCGTCACCCATACTCAATTCGCCGCAGTCAGGCATTCTGGGCATGCACAAGATTCAGGAGCGTCCGGTTGCCATTGGCGGTCAGGTTGTCATCCGACCGATGATGTATCTCGCCCTGTCCTATGATCACCGAATTGTCGATGGCAAGGAAGCCGTCACCTTCCTGGTCCGCGTCAAGGAAAGCCTTGAAGATCCGGAGCGGCTCGTTCTGGATCTGTAAAGGCGGGCAACATCGCCATGCAAAGCGCCCCTTTTCATCTGCTTCCCATGATGGCAGCCTGCCTGTTGGCAGGTCCCGTGCTGGCGCAGGATACCCATGCAGGCGGGTGCCTGCAGGCGCTTGCCGGATATGGTACAGTGGATGAACAGGTACTGCTGGAGTTTACCGGATCTGCGGATTTGAGTTTCCGGGTTCTCACAGATGGCAGCGATCAGGTCCTTTCCGGCTATATCTATTCTGTCGGTGAGGAGGGTGGCGACGAAGCCATCGTACTGGACAATTGTCCTGAAGGCGATGTGACCGGCGAAGAGCTGGCTACCTGCACAATCTGGCAGGGCCAGGTCCGGGCCGTGGATGAAAACAACAACGACAGATCGCTGCCGGGTGCAGATCAGGCGGCGGCTGAAATTCTGGTATTGGACGGTTTTGCGCAGGCGCTTCGCGATTGGCGGATATCCGGCGGGAATGCAAATCCATTGCCATTGTTTGAACAGCTAACCCTAATGGCCTGCCAGGAATAGGCAGTCGTGAAAAAAGGAAAGTCTGATGGCTGAACGTTACGATCTCATCATTATTGGGTCTGGCCCCGGTGGCTACGTTTGCGCAATCAAGGCTGCGCAACTGGGCCTGAAGACGGCTATCGTTGAAAAGCGCAGCACGCTTGGTGGCACCTGCCTGAATATCGGCTGTATTCCATCCAAGGCTCTGCTGCATGCGTCGGAGATGTTTTCCCATGCAGGCCACGGACTGACAGCGCTGGGCGTTGAGGTTGGCAAGCCAAAGCTCAAACTCGACAAGATGATGGAGCACAAGGATGCAACCGTCAAATCCAATGTCGATGGCGTGGCATTCCTGATGAAGAAGAACAAGGTTGATGTTCTATCTGGGACCGGGATGGTGCTGGGTGAAGGCAAGGTCGCCGTCACCGACGACAAGGGTGAAACTGTCGAGCATGAAACCCAGAATATTGTCATCGCAACCGGATCGGATGTTGCCGGTATTCCAGGTGTTGACCTGACCTTTGATGAAAAAGTCATCGTATCGTCCACTGGCGCGCTTGAGCTGGCCAAGGTGCCAAAACATATGGTCGTCGTCGGCGGCGGTGTCATCGGTCTGGAACTGGGATCGGTCTGGGTGCGGCTGGGCGCCAAGGTTACCGTCATCGAGTTTCTCGACAAGATCCTCGGCGCAATGGATGGGGATGTTTCCAAGCAGTTCCAGCGCCTGTTGGGCAAGCAGGGCATGACGTTCAAACTGGAAACGAAGGTGACGGATGTCAAGACTGCCGGCAAGGGAGCCGAGGTGACATTCGAGCCGGTCAAGGGCGGCGATGCGGAAACGATCAGCGCCGATGTCGTTCTGGTGGCCACTGGCCGCAAACCCTTTATCGAAGGGCTGGGTCTTGAAAAGGCCGGTGTCGTTCTGGATGAACGTGGCCGTGTAAATGTTGACGATCATTTCCACACCAGCATTCCGGGCATCTATGCCCTGGGTGATGTGGTCAAAGGCCCCATGTTGGCCCACAAGGCCGAGGATGAGGGGGTTGCCGTTGCTGAAATCATTGCAGGACAGGCAGGCTATGTGAATTACGATGTCATTCCGGGCGTTGTCTACACGCAACCGGAAGTGGCCGCTGTCGGCAAGACGGAGGAAGAACTGAAGGCCGCGGGCATTGATTACAAGGTTGGCAAATTTCCGTTTTCAGCCAATGGCCGTGCACGCGCCATGCTTCAGACGGACGGGTTCGTAAAAGTCCTGGCCGACAGGAAAACCGACCGCGTTCTGGGTGTTCATATTCTCGGCTTTGGCGCCGGTGAACTGATTCATGAGGCTGCAGTGCTGATGGAATTCGGTGGCAGTGCCGAAGATCTCGGCCGCACCTGTCATGCCCATCCAACCATGTCGGAAACGGTCAAGGAAGCCGCTCTGGCGGCCTGGGACAAGCCAATTCACATGTAAAGGTGTAATAGCTGCGCATTGCATTGCGCAGCTATTTTCCTGCTTCAGTGCATCGCAGTCACGGTGTAGTCGCTGTCGCGCAACAATTGCACCAGGCCCTCATTGCCGGGCAGGTGCAGGGCGCCGACTGCGACAAAGGCGTTGCCGTCTTCCAGCATGGGCAAAAGTCTTTGTGCCATTGTGTGATTGCGGCTGTGCACCATCTGTTTTTCAAATTCCGCATAGGCGTCATTGTCGTCCGCGCCGGTCTGCGCCGAACTCCACTCGATCATCGGCATGATCATGCCGGTTTGCCCCTGGATATAGAGTTCGGTCATGGTCTTCATGACATCATCGAGCGTTGAGCCGAGCGCGACGGTATCCGTCAGCAATCGCACCTGCAGTTCGATCGGCAGATCTGTCAATATTCCAATCTGCTCGGCGACCGTCTCAAGTCCCTTCAGAGACTTGCCCTGCGCGAGTGCGTCGTCTGCAAGTTTCTTGTCGAGGAATGCCGGATTGTCCTTCATGCGTGCGAGTTCGCATTGCGGGATGGCGATCATGCTGTAGATCATCCACGGTTGCAGCCGCGAGACCAGGGCGATGGGAATGCCGCGTTCCTTCAGGACAGCTTCAACCAATTCGAATTCGGCCGGTTTCAGCAGGGTCTGCAGCGTGGATCCAACGGGCAGCATGCTCAGGGCAGGATTGGCCAGCAAGGAGGCCTGTGCCTTGGCCATGTCGGTGATTTCTGTTGATTCAACGACAATCGTATCGGCCATTTCGTAGCGGTTGCGGGCCTTTTTACTCATGGCCACGACACGCGGGTCACTGACATGCATGGTACCGTAGATCCAGGAATCCCTGTAGCCGGATTTTTCGATCCGCCAAAGCAGAGCATCGCCATTGGGAATCCGTGAAGCTGCCAGGCGGATCTGTCCCAGTGCCTTGGGGTCTTCGTGCGCCAGTTTTTCCAGCAGATTGATGCCGCCGCAGGCTTCTGGCTGTGTATCGTCAGGGGTAGCGACCTTTGTATCAGTCTGGGCCTTTGTTTCAGCCTGAGCCTGAGTCGCCGCCATGATGAGAATGACTAGAAAGGAAAGCGCGAAAAGCACATGAAACAGTCCGGCTGCCTTCATCGTGAAGACAAGGCGCGGTTCTTGCGGTTGCTGCATAGATAATTTTGCCATGTTAAATCCGATTACAAGTAAACTGCAATTTTATCGTAACTGAACAATTTGCGAAAAAGGGTTAACGCAGCGGGCCGAAAAAGCTGCAAGCCGCAAAGCACCATGCCATCAGGCGCGCGGATGGGCCTTTTGATAGGTCTCCAGAAGCCGCTTTGTATCGACCCCCGTATAGACCTGTGTTGTTGACAGGCTGGCATGACCGAGCAGCTCCTGTATGGAGCGCAGGTCACCACCCCCGGCCAACAGGTGGGTGGCAAAGGAATGACGAAGGGCATGCGGCGTTGCCGAGTCCGGCAGTCCCAGCGCAGAACGCAATTTGCGCATCTCGCGCTGAATGATTGCCGGTTGCAGCGGTCCGCCGCGCACGCCGCGAAACAGCGCCTTGTCATCATCAAGATGCCAGGGGCAGAGTTTTTGATATTGCCTGACCGCCGCCAGTGCAACGCTGAGGAGGGGCACCATTCGGGTCTTGCCGCCCTTGCCCTTTATCATCAGTGACGTGGAATTGCCGCTCAGATCACCGGTGCGCAAGTTCAAGGCCTCCGAGATGCGCACCCCGCCCGCATAAAGCAAGGCCATAACGGCGGCATTGCGGGCGGCGACCCAGGGTTCGTCTGCCAGATGTTCATCGCTTCTGGTCAATGCGATGGCCTGGCTGTCGGTGAGCGGCCGTGGCAGCGATTTAGGCTGGCGCGGCGCGCGCATGGCATTGATGCCGGCTGCATTGGCAAGGCCCTGTTTTTCCAGAAATCGCAAGAATGAGCGGATCCCGGCCAGACTGCGACCGAGGGTGCGCGCACCGGCGCCCTTGTTGCGGCGGTTTGCAAGAAATGCGCGCATATCAGCAGGGCGCAGGTTTGCCAGATCGTCAAGTCCGGGAGTACCGCCAAGGTGGTGGGTCAGAAAGACGAGGAACTGCCGCAAATCGCGCTGATAGGCCTCCAGGGTGTTGTCTGCAAGACGTCTTTCGGGCCCCAGCTTGTCCATCCAGGCGCTGTGTTGGCGAAGCACGTCGGGGCGCGCCATGAGAATGAAATCATCGTCTGACATTGGCGTTCCGGTACCGGGCGAACCCGGCCAAACGGTTTGTCATGGACATGATAAAGTCTTCCCTGTTGATGACTGTGCGCAAAAGCGGTAGGTGAGACCACCAGCCGATTATGGTGGCATTGTCGCTGGTGACGGTTATATTATTGTTAATTCGTTCGATCGGTGCGTTCGGGGTTCTTGTCATTGTGTGTACACAATTTACTGTAATAGACTGTCTGCATGTTTGCGGGGATGACACATGGTTCAGAAGCGCTTCCAGATGTTGAACTTTGACGATCTGGCAGACCGGATTGCTCTGGTTTCACAAGGCAGACCCGGCCATATTGTCGACCAGCTTATTGCCGAGCGTGGGCTGAAACTTGTCAATCATCCGCTCTGGCCTGTCATGCGGCCTGTCCTCCATACGATTTTGCACTACCGACAAACCATTGATTTTGCGGATACAATCGCAAATATGTCGGGGCACGATGCGATGGAATATGCCAGCGGGTTGCTCAATCTTGAAATTCAGGTCGAAAATGGCGCGCGTATCCCGCAAACGGGCGGATTTGTCATGGTCAGCAATCATCCCACCGGTATTGCCGATGGCGTGGCGGTGTTTGATCTGCTCAAGGCCAGTCGACCGGATATGATGATCTATGCAAACCGCGATGCCTTGCGCGTCAACCCGCGCTTCGTCGAGCTTTTCATTCCGGTGGAATGGCGCGAGGAGTACAAAAGCAGCGTGAAGGCGCGGGAAACCCTGCGCCTGACAAAACGCGCCGTCGACGATGGCAAGGCGCTGATTCTCTTTCCCTCGGGCCGGATTGCCTATTGGGCTGACGGGGGCCTGAATGAGCGACCCTGGAAGGCCTCTGCCGTGGGGCTGGCGCGCAAATATGGTCTTCCGGTGCTTCCCGTCCACATGGCGGCGCGCAATTCGGGATTGTTCTACTGGCTGTCCAAATGGTCAACAGAGCTGCGCGACATGACTGTTTTTCATGAAGTGCTGAACAAGAAAAGCAAGACATTCCGCTTCAACGTGGGCCAACTGATCCAGCCGGACGATTTGCAGGGTGGCAACAGCGAAGTCACCAGGGCCCTGGAGCAGCATTGTGTCCATGAACTGGCTGCGGATCCCAACAGCATTTTTCGCATGAAGGGCTGAAAAACCAGATCTGGTCACCAAATCTGGTCACGGGCGCATCCAAAAGCTGATGCACATGCACCCCTGCGCATGCCCGAACCACCCTTCGTCAGCAAGGTGCGACATGGATCAAGGGAATGACCCTGACAGGACGCAGGGAGCACGACGAATTCAATCCGCATCGTCGTGCTCCCTGCGTCCTGTCAGGGTCATTTTTCAACCAAGGTGGTCAGCTGATTTTCTGGCCGGTTTTTTGCCAGTCTGCCAGAAAGGTTTCAAGGCCCTTGTCGGTCAAAGGATGTTTGACAAGCGCCTTGAGGGTTGATGGCGGAACGGTTGCGACATCGGCGCCGATGAGGGCTGCATCCTTGACATGATTGACCGAGCGGATGGATGCGGCAAGAATTTCCGTTGTGTAACCGTAATTGTCGTAAATCTGGCGGATTTCCGCAATCAGTTCCATTCCATCAATGGCCATATCGTCGATTCGGCCAATGAAGGGTGAAATGTAGGTGGCGCCTGCCTTGGCAGCCAGCAGCGCCTGATTGGCGGAAAAACACAAGGTCACATTGGTCTTGTGACCGGCTGCCGTCAGCGCCTTGCAGGCTTTCAGGCCGTCCAGTGTCAGGGGCAGCTTGATGCAGATGTTGTCGGCGATTTTTGCCAGAACGGCAGCTTCGCTCATCATGCCTTCATAATCGGTCGCGGTGACTTCGGCGGAAACCGGGCCGTCAACCATGGAGCAGATTTCCTTCGTCACTTCCATGATGTCGCGGCCGGATTTCAAAATCAGGGACGGGTTGGTTGTGACGCCATCCACGAGGCCCAATTCATTCAATTCGCGGATTTCATCTACATCCGCTGTATCGACAAAAAATTTCATCCTGTGCCATGCCTCTTTTGAGCTGATAATTCGCAGTCGTGGCTTTTCTTTAATCCAATCGCGGGGCAAGGTCACCACCAAGATGAAAGATTCGCCACAACTGTCCCTCATTGACCTGCCAACGATCACCGTGCCGGTATTGGTTCCGCTGCCCGCGTCGAAGCCCTATTCCTATGCGGTGCCGGACGATATGCATGTGCAGCCGGGTTCAATTGTCCAGGTTCCGCTGGGACCCAGACAGGTTGCGGGCATTGTCTGGGATGGCGGAAGCGATGGTGTGGACCCGAAAAAACTGCGTCCCATCACATTGGCCTTTGATTGTCCCATCATTGCCACGGAAATGCGCCGGTTTCTTGACTGGGTGGCGCAATATACGCTCTCGCCGCCGGGAATGGTGGCCCGCATGGCTCTGCGGGCACCGGCGGCCTTTGATCCGGAGCCACCAACGCAGGGTTTGCGGCTGGGAGAATTGCGCCCCGAACGCATGACGCCGGCGCGCAGCCGGGTTATTGCGCTCGCCGACGACGGTCTGAGCTGGACGCGCAGCGGTCTGGCCCATGCAGCCGGTGTATCCGTCAGTGTTGTCGATGGCCTGATCAAACAGGGCGTTTTCGAAACAATTTGGATACCACCGCAACCCGTGGTGCCTGCCCCCGACCCCGATTATGGCAAGTCGGCGCTGAGCGCCGAGCAGCAGCAAGCTGTGGATGACCTGCTGGTTCCATCGTTTTCTTCAGGGCACTCGGTGTCGCTGATCGACGGCGTCACCGGGTCAGGAAAGACCGAGATCTATTTCGAAGCCGTGGCGCACATGATCACGCAGGGGCGCCAGGTGCTGATTCTGTTGCCGGAAATCGCGCTGACATCGGCTTTTCTCGATCGTTTTGAGCGGCGTTTCGGCTGCAAACCGGCAGAATGGCACTCCGATATCGCCCCACGCATGCGCGAAAAAGTCTGGCGGCAGGCGGCCAGCGGTGACATCCGTGTTGTCGTTGGCGCCCGTTCGGCGCTGTTTTTGCCCTTTGCCGATCTGGGTCTGATTGTGGTCGATGAAGAACATGACGCGGCCTACAAACAGGAAGACCGGGTTTTCTACAACGCAAGGGACATGGCCGTGGTTCGCGGCCATATCGGCCGCTTTCCCGTTGTGCTGGCGTCGGCGACACCGTCCATTGAAAGTCAGGTCAACGCCAATTGGGGAAAATATCGCTCCATCATTCTGCCCGGACGTTATGGTGGCGCGGCCCTGCCGGATCTGCAGCTTGTCGACATGCGCCGTGATCCGCCGGCAAGGGGTGGTTTTCTGTCACCGGTGCTGCTTCAGCAGATCGGCAAGACGGTTGAACGGAAGGAACAGGCCCTGCTGTTTCTTAACCGCAGGGGCTATGCGCCCCTGACGCTCTGCCGTGTGTGCGGTCATCGTTTCGAATGCCCCGACTGCTCCAGCTGGCTGGTCGAACACCGTTTTCGCGCCCAGTTGCAATGCCATCATTGCGGCCACAACGAAAGGACGCCGGAGGCCTGCCCTGAATGCGGGACTCTGGATCATCTGGTGGCCTGCGGGCCGGGTGTCGAACGAATCGCCGAAGAGGTCAATCAGCATTTTCCCGATGCAAGAACCATTGTCCTGTCTTCCGACATGGCAGGCGGTGTGCGGCGTCTACGTCTGGAACTGGAAGCCATTGCCAAGGGCGAGGCGGATATTGTTGTCGGCACGCAACTTGTCGCCAAGGGCCATAATTTCCCGTTGATGACCCTGGTGGGCATTGTTGATGCGGATCTGGGCCTGAGCAATGGAGATCCGCGCGCGGCAGAACGCACATTTCAGTTGCTGTCCCAGGTAACCGGCCGCGCCGGGCGAACCGGACTGAAAAGCCGCGGGCTGATACAGACCTACCAGCCCCAGCATCCGGTGATGCAGGCCATTGTATCGGGTGACCGGGAGAGTTTTTATGCCCGCGAGATCGAGGAACGCGAAAGAGCAAAAATGCCACCCTTTGGACGCATGGCGGCTTTGATCGTCTCTGCCGGGGATCGGGCCGAAGCCGAGAACCATGCGCGCGGATTGCGCCAGGCGGCGCCACGCGACGCTGACATTCAGGTGCTGGGCCCTGCCGAGGCACCCTTGGCGCTGATTCGCGGGCGTTATCGCTTTCGGTTGCTCGTCCATGGCAGCAGGAAATGTGATATTCAGGGATTTGTGGCCAGGACGATCGAACACGGACCGAAGGTGCGCGGCTCCGTGCGCGTGCAGATCGATATCGATCCACAAAGTTTTACATGAGCAGCAGCGCTGGGCTGGCGACGGGGAGAATGCGAGATGATTGAATTTTATTGGCCAGGGTCCATGGGTGAATGGTTGGCCTTCGCCGTTGCCGTTGTCACCGTCGGTTTCGGCCTTCTGCTTTTCCTGATGCCACGGCTTTCGTTCAAAATATTGCACCTGCAATCGGTGGAGGGCCGCGCAGATTCCATTGCCGAAGGGCGGGCAACCATGGCCGGCTTCTATCTGGGCTGCGGCCTGGGCTGCCTGCTACTCGCCCAGCCGCTGATCTATCTGGTGCTCGGCCTGGGCTGGGCCTTTACCGCGCTCGGCCGGCTGGTATCCATCCTGTTTGATGGCGCCGGTACGCGTTTCAACTGGCTGTCCCTGCTGGTGGAAGCTTTGCTGGCAGTTCTACCGCTGGGTTTTGCGTTCGGAATGATATAAATTTGAAAACACGCTGATGAATCCGCGCCATTTCTGAAAAACCGTTAGTTTTGCAAACGGAAACAGGCTGCAGTGAAAGCCGATAGCGGGCAGCCAAATTGCGTTGACAGAGCGCAGGTCTGCCATTTGTTCGCAGAACAATCGCCCTGGGCTGGATTTACCGGTTTTGTGGCAGGTCAGACGTTCGGACCGTTGTGCATGAATCACTTCTGATGGCCAGTCTGTCTGACTTGCTCAGCGAATTTGCAGCAGGGTGGTTTCATGAAAGTCAGATGGGCAAACAGGTGCGGCGCGCGAGGTAATTTGGGGTTTTATTCACAATTATGGGCGATCTCATCCAAAAGCATGCATCAAAGCGTGTTGCGAGTCCAAGATACGTATGCTAGACGAACCACGAAATCGCAGTTGAGATCAGTCACATGATCTTTCACTGTAAAAAAATCGAAACAAATTCAAGGATTTGCAGAGTGTCAAACCTCTGGTTCCGAATCCTAGAATGCAGTTCAGAGAACTTTGTGCCCGTGGCAGACACTACTTCGCATATATCCGGTGTTGCAGAACGGTATGCGTCATCCCTTTTCGAACTGGCTCTTGAAGCCAAGTCGGAAAAACTGGTTGGTGACGATTTGACCCGTCTGGAAGCACTGATTGATGGCAGTGAAGACCTGAAAAGGTTGATCCGCAATCCCGTTTTTTCCGCCGATGACCAGTTCAAGGCCATATCGGCCGTGGCCGACAAGGCCGGTATAAAGGGGCTCGTCGGTAATTTTCTCAAGGTCGTGGCAAGGAACCGTCGGTTGTTTGTCATTCCGGGTATTATCAGGGCCTATCGGCTCATTGAGGCAAAGCACCGCGGCGAAGTTTCTGCCGAGGTGACGTCCGCTCACGCGCTGACTGCAGCCCAGACAACAGAATTGAAGGCGGCGCTGAAAGGCGTCACCGGCAAAGACGTGGCAATTCATGTCACTGTCGACCCGTCAATCATGGGGGGGCTGATCGTTAAGGTCGGATCGCGCCAGATTGACACATCGCTTCGCTCCAAACTTTCTACCCTCAAGCTTGCACTGAAAGAGGTCGGCTGATGGAAATCCGTGCCGCGGAAATCACCGCAATACTCAAAGAACAAATCAAAAATTTCGGCAAAGAGGCGGAAGTCTCCGAAGTCGGTCAGGTGCTCTCCGTCGGTGACGGAATTGCGCGCGTCTATGGTCTGGACAATGTTCAGGCCGGTGAAATGGTCGAATTCCCTGGTGGAATTCGGGGTATGGCGCTGAACCTGGAAGCTGACAATGTCGGCGTCGTGATCTTCGGTTCCGACCGGGACATCAAGGAAGGCGACACGGTCAAGCGGACCGGTTCCATCGTTGACGTGCCGGTTGGCAAGGAATTGCTGGGCCGCGTCGTTGACGGGCTGGGCAATCCAATCGACGGCAAGGGGCCGATCAATGCCAAGCAGCGCGCCCGTGTGGACGTCAAGGCACCCGGCATTATCCCGCGCAAATCGGTTCATGAGCCGATGTCGACAGGCCTGAAGGCCATTGATGCGCTTATCCCGATTGGCCGTGGACAGCGTGAGCTGGTCATCGGTGACCGGCAGACCGGCAAGACAGCCATCATCCTGGACACGTTTCTCAATCAGAAGCCTGCCCATGACAGTGGTGATGAAAACGAAAAACTCTATTGCGTCTATGTCGCCGTTGGCCAGAAACGCTCTACTGTTGCTCAGTTCGTGAAAGTACTGGAAGAGCGTGGTGCTCTTGAATATTCGATCATTATTGCCGCGACGGCTTCTGATCCCGCCCCTCTGCAGTTCCTGGCTCCCTTTGCCGGCTGTGCCATGGGTGAATATTTCCGCGACAATGGCATGCATGCCCTGATCGGTTATGATGACCTTTCCAAGCAGGCTGTGTCCTATCGTCAGATGTCCTTGCTGCTTCGTCGTCCACCCGGTCGTGAAGCCTATCCTGGTGACGTTTTCTATCTTCACTCGCGTCTGCTTGAGCGTGCCGCGAAGCTGAATGACGAAAACGGTTCCGGTTCCTTGACCGCGCTGCCGGTGATCGAAACGCAGGGCAATGACGTGTCGGCCTTTATTCCGACCAATGTGATCTCGATCACCGATGGCCAGATCTTCCTTGAATCCGACCTGTTCTACCAGGGCATCCGTCCTGCCGTGAATGTCGGTCTGTCGGTGTCCCGTGTGGGTTCTGCCGCGCAGGTCAAGGCGATGAAACAGGTTGCCGGTTCGATCAAGGGTGAATTGGCCCAGTATCGTGAAATGGCTGCCTTTGCGCAGTTCGGCTCCGATCTGGACGCGTCCACCCAGCGTCTTCTCAACCGTGGATCGCGTTTGACCGAATTGCTCAAACAGCCACAGTTTTCTCCGTTGAAAACCGAGGAGCAGGTTGCGGTCATCTTTGCCGGTGTGAATGGTTATCTTGATAAACTTCCGGTCAATGAAGTCAGCAAATTCGAGCAGGGCCTGCTTGCGCATATGCGCACAGACGGCAAAGCCATCCTTGAGGCCATCCGCAAGGAAAAGGCTTTGAGCGATGATCTCAGGAAACAGCTGGCAGCTGCGATCGACGCATACGCCAAGTCGTACGCCTGAGTGTTGTCGGCGCACGGAATACTAGCAACGGACGGATAACGGATGCCTTCACTTAAGGATCTGAGAAACCGGATCGCCTCCGTCAAGGCGACGCAGAAGATCACCAAGGCGATGCAGATGGTCGCCGCGGCGAAGCTTCGGCGTGCGCAGGATGCGGCCGAAGCTGCGCGCCCCTATTCCCAGCGGATGGGTAAGGTTCTGGCAAATATTGCCGGAGCCGTTACGGGTGGCGCAGATACGCCAAAGCTGATGGCGGGAACCGGAAACGACCAGGTGCATCTGCTCGTCGTATGTACCGCTGAACGCGGTCTGTGCGGTGGATTCAACTCGCAGATAGCCCGTCTTGCCCGCGAACATACGCGCTCGCTGATTGCTGATGGCAAGGATGTGAAAATCCTGTGCGTCGGCAAAAAGGGCTATGATATCTTGCGGCGCGAATTTGCCAGCCGGATTATCGACCGGGTCGATCTGCGTGAAGTCAAACGTGTCGGCTTTGTCAATGCGGACGAGATTGCCCGGAAGGTGATCGGTCTGTTTGATGAAGGCGAATTCGACGTTTGCACATTGTTCTATTCCGAGTTCAAATCGGTCATCAGCCAGATTCCGACGGCCATGAAGATCATTCCGGCCAGTGCGCCGGACTTCGAGACCGAGGCCGATGGCGAGCTTGATGCGTCGGTCTACGACTATGAACCGGATGCTGCTTCCATTCTGGGCGATCTTTTGCCGCGCAACATTGCGGTGCAGATTTTCCGTGCCCTGCTTGAAAACAGTGCGTCCGAACAGGGTGCACGCATGGGCGCAATGGACAGTGCGACACGCAATGCCGGCGAAATGATCGACAAGTTGACGCTGACCTATAACCGCCAGCGTCAGGCGCAGATCACCAAGGAACTCATTGAAATTATTTCGGGCGCGGAAGCGCTGTAAGGCTCTGAAAGAGGGTATATACGATATGGCTAAGGCAGCTACCCCCACTACCGCTGCAGCGGAAAAGAAGCCGGCGACACGCCGCGCTCCGGCCAAAAAGGCCGCAGTCAAACCAGCAGGTGCTGTTGGCAAGGTGACACAGGTTATCGGCGCTGTTGTCGACGTTTCCTTTGAAGGTGGTGTCCTGCCGCGCATTCTCAATGCGCTGGAAACGGACAACCTGGGCAACCGGCTGATTCTCGAAGTTGCACAGCATCTGGGTGAAAACACCATTCGCGCCATCGCCATGGATTCCACCGAGGGTCTGGTGCGTGGTCAGGAAGTGGTTGATACCGGCGATGCTATCACCGTTCCGGTTGGCCCGGAAACGCTCGGACGCATCATGAATGTGATCGGTGAACCGGTTGATGAAGCAGGCCCGGTCAAGACCAAGGCCAGACGCGCCATTCACCAGGACGCACCTGCCTATGTCGATCAGTCGACGGATTCGGAAATCCTGGTTACCGGCATCAAGGTCGTTGACCTTCTGGCTCCCTATGCCCGTGGCGGCAAGATCGGCCTGTTCGGCGGCGCCGGTGTTGGCAAGACCGTTCTCATTCAGGAACTGATCAACAATGTTGCCAAGGCGCATGGTGGTTATTCCGTGTTTGCCGGTGTTGGCGAACGTACCCGTGAAGGCAATGACCTTTACTGGGAAATGATTGAATCAGGTGTGAACACCAATCCTGCTGAAAACAATGGTTCTACCGAGGGATCCAAATGTGCCCTGGTGTTCGGCCAGATGAACGAGCCTCCCGGAGCCCGTGCCCGTGTTGCGCTGACCGGTCTGACGATCGCCGAACAGTTTCGCGACGAAGGCCAGGACGTTCTGTTCTTCGTGGATAATATTTTCCGCTTTACGCAGGCTGGTTCCGAAGTGTCCGCACTGCTTGGCCGTATTCCTTCAGCTGTGGGCTATCAGCCGACGCTGGCCACCGATATGGGTACCATGCAGGAGCGGATCACCTCGACCAACAAAGGTTCGATCACATCGGTTCAGGCCGTTTACGTGCCCGCCGATGACTTGACCGACCCGGCACCAGCAACATCCTTCGCTCACCTTGATGCAACGACCGTGTTGAACCGTGCGATTTCTGAAAAGGGCATCTACCCGGCTGTGGATCCGCTTGACTCGACATCCCGTATGCTTGACCCGATCGTTGTCGGTCAGGAACATTATGATGTCGCCCGTCAGGTACAGTCCATCTTGCAGCGCTACAAGGGTCTGCAGGATATCATCGCGATTCTCGGGATGGATGAATTGTCTGAAGAAGACAAGGTGACTGTTGCCCGCGCCCGCAAAATCGAGCGCTTCCTATCACAGCCGTTCTTCGTGGCTGAAATCTTTACCGGCGCACCCGGACAGCTTGTTGATCTGCAAGACACGATCAAGAGCTTCAAGGGTCTTGTCGAAGGTGATTATGATCATCTGCCGGAAGCAGCCTTCTATATGGTTGGCGGCATTGATATGGCGATCGAAAAGGCTCAGAAGCTGGCTGCGGAAGCCGCCTGATCAAGAACCAGGCAACAGGCGGATCATTGATGGTTCGCCTGAACTGCCCCAGTTTATGAAAAAGTGACCTATATGGCTGACAGTTTCAATTTTGAGCTTGTGTCTCCGGAACGTTTGCTGGTTTCCGAAGCGGCAGTGGAAGTCGTGCTTCCCGGCACTGATGGTGAAATGACCGTAATGGCGCATCATGCGCCGGTCATGACCACCATCAAGCCCGGCATCGTCGAGGTCAGGACGGATTCAGGCACGATCAATCGCTACGTCGTTTTTGGCGGCTTTGCCGACATCTTGCCTGAAGTATGCACCCTGCTGGCCGAATCGGCCGTGCATGTGGATGATATCGACCATGCCGATCTGGCGCAGCGTATCCAGAACACGACTGAAGATCTTGCCGACGCAAAAGGCGATATGGAAAAGACACGGATCGCGGAATATCTCAGTCACCTGACAACTTTGCAGGCTGCTGTCTGATACTCCGATCGATTGCGCATGATGATCAAGGCGGGCGAAAGCCCGCTTTTTGCGTTTTGGCTTTATAATCCAGTCGGACCACTTGGTCGCAAGCCTATGATTCTTTCGTCAAATGGGAAAATGCCGCAACGACCTGTTCGTAGACGCGTCTTTTGAAGGGCACGATCAGATCGGGAATGTCCTGCAGAGGCCGCCATTTCCACTGGTCAAATTCCGCCCTGTTGCCCTCAGGTGGCGGATTGATGGCAATTTCTTCTTCGTTGCCTTCAAACCGAAAAGCAAACCAGCGCTGGGTCTGGCCGCGATATTTGCCTTTCAGGGCGACGCCAAGCAGTTCCTTTGGCAGATCGTAATAAATCCACTCAGGTGCTTCACCCAGAAGCGAAATGTTCTTGATGCCCGTTTCTTCGTATAGCTCACGCTTCGCCGCTGCAAGCGGCTCCTCGTCCTTGTCTATGCCACCTTGCGGTAATTGCCACAGCTGCTGCGCATTCGTCAGTTCGCCATTGTCTTCATCAATCCGGCGACCGGTCCAAACCTTGCCCTCGGCATTGAGAACGACAAGCCCGACGCAAGTTCTATAGGGCAGGTCATCGAAGTTTTTGTTGTTTTTTGCCATGGCTAATTGTTCTCCCGACGGTCGGCAAGTGCTGATACCCCAACGATCTCGATACCCCTTGCCTTGGCTTCATTGGCCCAGGACGCGATTGCATCGACGCTGGTTTCAAATGCGGATGCAGTGGCGATTGCCGTGCCCTCAAGCCGTGCTATGCGTTCCGCCTCATCCAGTTTTTTAAGGATTTCTCCGCGCTTGACGGATGCATCGACCACCAGGTCCGCTGAGACATGGGGGACGCCGACGGCCGAGGCAATGGCGCCTGTGACCGTTTGTGCAGATGTGCCATCGTCCAGAAACAGCACGCCTCTTTTTGCCAGATCGCGCATGATGGGCTCTGTTGCAGCAGGATCGGAGAGAAAACGTCCGCCCATGAAATTCATGATGCCGGTGTAGTTGGTGATGCGTGCCATCGCCCAGTGCAGGTCCGCCAGATTCTGTTTCTCGCCATCGGCGACAACCAATGTATGCGGGCCGGGATTGTTGGTCGGGAAGTCAAAAGGTTCAAACGGAACCTGAAGCAATACCTCGTGGCCATTGCGCCTGGCCTCCTGCAACCAGCGTTGCAGGCTGTTGCCGCTGGCCGCAAACGCCAGGGTGATTTCCTCGGGCAATGTCTGGAGGGCATATTGGGTCCCGGTCTGGCTGAGGCCGAGGCCGCCGACAACGATGGCCAGCCGTGCACCGCGTGACCCCGACCAGGGGCGAGCATAAGCGTCAACCGGTCGCTTGCCATCCGCACTGCGCACAGGCAACCGGCCAAACTCAGAATTTTCCAGCAGTTCGGGGACCGGCAGATGGGCAATGCGCGCCTCCTGCCCGATCGTGTCGCCGCCAGACAGGACAAGGGGACCATCATTGTCCCGGTCGCGCGGTGAGATGGTGGTCACGACCTGACCGTCGCCGGTCAATGTGCGCTGAAAGTTGGCGCCGGAATTTGCCGGTTGCCGCATCTCTGCCACTGTATCGGGGATGGTCTCATTGCTGACACCTGCCGCAGCCGATGGCTCGGAGGCCGCAAGCTGTGGCGCAGAGACGGTTTGAGAGGTCAATGCAGCGCTTTGGTTCCGCAGGCCGCTTGGTTGAAAAGTCAGCAAGCCGGCAGCGACGATGATCGCAAGGCTGGTGATGGCAAGCAACCAGGGACGCCATTTTGAGCGCCTCGAAGGCGAAGAGCCGGCACCCGGACCGGTGCGGCGACGGTTTTGTCCAAGCGGTTTGTCAAGTTCTGAGCCTGGTTCCACGTCTGAGACAAATCCGTATCTGGTGAATGGGTGGACAGGTTCCCATTATCTGCGTTTTGGGTGGGGTAAACAGTTCATCGTTCCATGAAACGCATTAGATCCTGGGCAAGCAATTCGGGTTTGTAAATCAAGGCGCTTCCGCTCTTGCGAAAGACCTGTTTGCGGAACGGGCTCTTTGTGAGCCCGTCCCGCCTGTTGGTTATTCGGTGCTGGTGGGCTCCTCAGCGTCCAGGCCGGTCTTGGCTGCCTGAGCTGTATTGGGCGGGAAGGCGGGATCGGTCTTCTCGCCTCTGAGCAGTTCAAGCGCGAGACCCAGCTGCAGGTCGTCCTTGGCTTCCGGCGGCACATAGGCGATGGACCCGGAACCTTCCTCGGTTTCATCCTGGCCCTGGATATGGCCACGCAGTTCCGATTCGCCGGTTTGCCGCACGCGGCCTTTCAGCTCTTCGGGCAGGGGCTGCTCGACAATGATATCCGGCTTGATGCCGATACCCTGGATAGAAGCGCCTGACGGCGTGTAATAGAGCGCGGTTGTCAGGCGCAGGGCGCCATTTTCACCCAGTGGAATGATGGTCTGCACCGATCCCTTGCCAAAGGATCGTGTGCCAAGAATGGTTCCACGCTTGTGGTCCTGCAAGGCACCAGCGACAATTTCCGATGCACTGGCAGAGCCGCCATTGACCAGAACGATGACCGGTTTGCCGGATGTCAGATCGCCGGGACGTGAATTGTAGCGGCGTGTTTCTTCGGCATTGCGGCCGCGGGTGGAGACAATCTCGCCACGATCCAGAAAGGCGTCCGACACGTTGATTGCCTGATCGAGCAGACCACCCGGATTGAGCCGCAGGTCAAGCACATAACCCTTCAGCTTGTCAGCGGGCACTTCCTTGTTGATCGTTTCAATGGCACTGGCCAGATCATTGTAGGTTTTTTCGGTGAAGGAGATGACCCGAATATAGCCGACATCACCCTCGACACGGAATTTGACCGCTTTGACCTTGATGATCGCCCGGGTGATGTTGATCTTGATCGGTGCATCGGCCCCTTCGCGCAGCACGGTCAGTTCGATGCTCGAACCGATCGGCCCGCGCATCTTGTCAACGGCCTGAGACAGATTGAGACCGCGAACCGGTTCACCATCGATTTCGGAAATCAGATCGCCTGAAAGCACGCCCGCAGCCGATGCCGGCGTGTCGTCAATGGGGGTGATGACCTTGACCAGTTCACTTTCCTGGTCGAGCGTGACCTCAATGCCCAGGCCGCCAAACTCGCCACGAGTCTGGGTGCGCATGTCTTCGGCATCCTCGGCATTCATGAAGCTTGAATGCGGGTCGAGAGACGTCAGCATGCCATTGATGGCATTTTCGACCAGATCGCTTTCATCCGGCGGCGTGACATATTGGGCGCGGACGCGCTCGAAGACATCGCCGAAAACGGACAATTGCTTGTATGTTTCAGAATTGGCTGCAACAGCGGATGTGCCAATCGACTGCACCGCACTGACGGTGACTGCTCCGATGACAATACCGGCGGCAACTAATGTGACTTTACGAATCATTGCTTACCCTTCCAGAAGGATTGCTGGCCCACCAGGGGGCCGGATCAACGGGCTTACCGTCTTTTCTAAACTCTATGTAGAGCGTTGGCTCCGCTGATGCCAGAGCCAATGCTGATGCAGATGCGAGCTTTGTTGTCGCCATGCGTCCGATGGGTTCACCGGAAACGACAAATTGGCCGATATCGACATTTATACTGCCCATACCAGCCAGAACCAGATGATAGTCTTCACCGGCATTGAGAATGAGCAATTGACCGTAGGAACGGAATGGTCCCGAGTATACAACCCAACTGTCCGCCGGTGCTGTAACAATTGCGTCAGGTGCCGTTGATACCATGATTCCCTTGAGCGGGTGACCTGTGCCGTCATCATCACCGAAACTCAGCATCGCCTGGCCGGCAACGGGAATATCCAATTTTTTCCTGAGGTCGGAAAAGGCAAATGCCGGAGCGATCCGGTCATTGTTTGGTGTTGATTTGCCCGCAAGGTCCCTGGTTGCCTGACGTTGCTTCTGTGATTCTGCGGCGCGCTTTTCTTCGGCCAGCCGCGCCTTTTCGGCGGCCCGGCGGACCGAATCAATCTGATCCCCCAGCGAAGCGATGAGATCTTCCAGGCTTTCGGCGCGTGCAGCCAATTTCCGGGATGCATTGGCCTCTGCCGTCAATTGCTCGCGGCTGTCTTCTGCAAGTTTGCGCTTTTCGGCCAGCAGAAGGTTCAGTCTTTCCTCCTCTGCGGCCTGATTTTCCAGGGTGGACAAGAGCAATTCGCGCTCATTGGAAATGGAGGCGCGAATGGAGCTCAATTCGCTGAGGTCGGCGACAAGCTTTTCAGTCTGTTCGCGAATTTCCGGAACAACGGCACCGAGCAGGATGGCGCTCCTGACCGAAGAAAGGGCATCTTCGGGCGTCACCAGCAGGGCCGGCGGCGGATTGCGTCCCATCCTTTGAAGAGCGGCGAGGACCTGTGCCAGCGTGCTTCGTCTGGCGATCAGCGAGCTGCGCAGATCACCCTGGCGTTTGGCCAGAATTGCCAGGCGCAATTCGCCCTCTTCAATGTCTTCGCTCAGCTTTTTCTGGGTCTTGGCAGATTGGACGAGTGCGGTGCGCAGGGTCGACTGGTCTTTCCTCAGGGCGTCAATGCTGGATTCCAGCTGGCTGCGGCGCTCCTCCGACAGGGAAATGTCGGTGGCAATGCGCTCGAGTTCGCCCAGGCCTTCGACGCGCTTCTGGTTCAACTGATCGATGATGATCGGTTCTGCATCATCTTTTTGCGACGCTGTCGGAATTTGCTGCGCGGTTTTGGAATCCCTGCCGGTTTGCGCATTGCCGGATTGGGCATGGCTGGTAGGGATAATGCCGGGCGTCAGCAACAGGTGTCCCGCCAGGAAAAGAGGCAAAAACAGGGTGGAGCGACCGCGTGACCAATATCCAGGCATAAAACAGCCGCCATCAAATCCCCATTGATCAGATGGATGAATGCCGACTGAGCGATGCTTTTCGTCATGCATGGTGCGAATCACGCCCCTTTGCGCGTCTTCAGGCCTGAAACCCTATAGGGATGCAGGTTAAAAGAATATCGTTTGCAGTCACATTTTGCCACGCGGCGCTGCAATATTTTGCTCCGACGTGGCAATTTCTGTCTGACACGCTCTGTCTGGCAAGCAAGAATGGCTTTGATATGGCGCAGTTGGAAATTCGAGAACCAAACGGGAAAATTTGCGGGATTGCATGCAAGGCCCATTGCCGGCAAAGCCATCAATTCCGGTGATACGGGTGTCCGGCAAGAATTGTCGTTGCCCGGTAGAGCTGTTCGGCCAGCAGGATGCGCACGAGCTGATGCGGCCAGGTCATGGCGCCGAACGAGATGACGGCGTCCGCCCTTTCAAGCAAGGCTGAATCATGGCCGTCGGCCCCGCCGATGGTGATGGCCAGATCGCGCTTGCCGGCATCGCACCAGGCGCCGAGCATTTCGGCAAACTGATTTGAATCCAGTGTCTTGCCGCGTTCATCAAGAACAATCAGCAAGCTGTCTGCCGCCAGGGCCTTTTCCAGCGCCAGGCATTCCTCACGCTTGCGGGTGGCGCTGTTGGAAGCGCGGCTTTCGGGCAATTCCACAATCCGGTTGAAGGCCAGTCCCTGGGCCGTGCCGGTCTTGGAGAAACGGTCGAAATAACGCGCCGAAAGATCCCTTTCGGGGCCGGCCTTCAGCCGACCCACGGCATAGATTGTCACACGCATATCGCCTCGCTTTGCCGCAGCCCGGGCTGAACGGGACTTCAAATCCGCAATCGGACCCGTGCCGGAGCAACGATCAGCAGATCATCGTTTTGCCGAAACAAAACTGCGCGCCAGCAATAGGTCTTTAACGGCTTGTCGGAAGATCGCTTCGCGCGTTTCCGACAATACTCTAGTGAACCGTGCCTTCTTCGACATCAGGGGCCATCCACATTTTTTCAATGTTGTAGAATTCCCTGATTTCAGGACGGAATACATGGATGATGATGTCTCCGGCGTCGATCAATACCCAGTCACCAGCGGCAAGGCCTTCGACTTTCCCTGTTCCGTGGCCTGCAGCTTTCAGGTCGCGGAGAAGGTGATCGCAGATGGCCATGACATGGCGGGTCGAACGACCGGAAGCAACCACCATGTGATCGCCCAGTGCCGATTTTCCGGCAATGTTTATGGAGACAATGTCTTCTGCCTTGGATTCCTCAAGACTTGAGAGGACCAATTTCAACGCATGGAATGCGGCATTGCTGCTTTCCAGTGCGGGTGAGGAAATGTTTTCATCATTTCCCTTGCTGTGTGCTGTTCTCAGTGTTTTTCCTTTCCGTAACAGAACAAGCCATGATTTGCATTTTCGGAGACAATTGCACCATCGGGCGTCGTTGCCGGTGTTTCTCCGAATTTCCCCCTGTTGGGGCGGACATTTTGATCCGACTCAGTGTCAGGGTTTCCAGCAAACACACCTGAAGATAGGCATGGTTGCATGCAGGTTTCAAGACAAAGCTGTTCAACAATTTCATTTGCGGGCTCGAACGGGCTTCATTGCGCCGCCTGAGTATTGCGAATTTTGGTGGACGAAAGCGTTGAGCGGGGACCGTGGATAAAGGTCCAAGCCGGGGCTTTTCTGAAGGGCAGCAGTGCGGCCTCGTCTTCATCGATCCTTGCATGGTCAAACCGTTTGACCATCACTGACGACAGATAGGAAAGCGTGGAGCCGGGCCGGTCGATGATGGCGATCGGCATGGTGCGGGCGATGGTCTGCCAGTTCTGCCAATGATGGAAGGCGGCCAGATTGTCGGCGCCCATGATCCAGACAAAATGCACGCCGCGGTTTCGCTTTTGAATGTAGCGCAGGGTCTGAGCGGTGAAATGCAGTCCCAGTGCCGCCTCGAAAGCGGTGAATTTGATCCGCGGGTTTGTTGCGATCGCCTCGCTTTGCCTGAGCCGTGACCCAAGGCTTGCCAGATTGCTGTGATCTTTCAGTGGATTACCCGGAGTCACGATCCACCACAGTTGATCCAGTCCCATGCGGCGCATGGCCGTCTCCGCAACCAGCGCATGACCCTGATGCGGCGGGTTGAAAGAGCCGCCAAACAGGCCGACACGCATCCCCGGCTCGACATGCGGCATGCGCAGATAACGCGGCGGCACCTGATCGTGTCGGGAAACCTGCTGGTGTGCACGCATGTCCATCACGGGCGGATCTGGCCGTGGCCATGCACCTTGTATTTGAAGGATGTCAATTGCTCGACGCCGACCGGCCCCCTGGCATGCATTTTGCCGGTGGCGATGCCGATTTCGGCGCCCATGCCAAATTCGCCGCCATCGGCAAACTGGGTCGAGGCATTGTGCAAGAGGATGGCCGAGTTGACCTCGTTCATGAACCGCTCGGCAGCAGCCGGATCCTCGGCAATGATGCTTTCCGTGTGGTTGGAGGAATAGCGCGCGATATGGGCGATCGCTCCCTCGACGCCATCCACCAGCCTGACGGAAATGATCGGCGCCAGATATTCGCTCGTCCAGTCTTTTTCACTGGCTTGCATGGCCACCGGATAGGCTTTTTTGACGTCGTCCGAAGCGCGGATTTCGCAACCGGCATTGCTCAGGGCATCCAGCAGCGGGATCAGATGCGTATCGGCGACGGCCTGGTCGACCAGCAGGGTTTCTGCAGCGCCGCAAATGCCCGTGCGGCGCATCTTGGAATTGACGACGATGGCTCTGGCCATGTCGAGTTCAGCAGAGCGATCAACATAGACGTGACACAGGCCTTCCAGATGGGCAAAGACCGGGACGCGGGCTTCACTTTGTACGCGCTCGATGAGGTTTTTGCCGCCGCGCGGAATGATCACATCGATCGTGCCGCCCAGACCCTTCAACATTTCGCCCACTGCAGCGCGGTCGCTGACCGGCACCAGCTGGATGGCGTGTTCGGGCAGGCCGGCCGACTGCAGGCCGCGTACCAGACAGGCATGGATCGCCCGAGAGGAATTGATGGAATCGGAGCCGCCGCGCAGGATGACGGCATTGCCTGCCTTGAGGCACAGGGCGCCGGCATCGGCCGTGACATTCGGGCGGCTTTCATAGATGACGCCAATGACACCCAAGGGGGTGCGCACCCGCTCGATCTTAAGGCCGTTCGGGCGCTCCCAGCCGGCAATGATCGTGCCGACGGGATCGTCAAGCGCCGCGATGGCAAGAATGCCGTCCGCCATGGCCTGTATGCGGCCGGAATCCAGTTTCAGTCGATCAAGGAAGGACCCCGCCATACCTGATGCCTGCGCATTTTTCATGTCCTGGGCATTGGCTGCCAGAATGGTTTTCCGGTCGGCCACAATGGCCTTTGCCATGGCCTCCAGCGCGCTGTTTTTTTGCGTGGTCGTGGCGATGGCCAGTGGTCCACTGGCCGCTTTTGCCTGGTCACCGATGGCGGCCATCAGATCGATGACATCATGTTCCTCTGTCTTATGGTCAAGCATCATCCCGTTTCCTCCTGCCTTGCCTGCACATCACCTGGCGCCGGCAGCGTCTGTGTCAACACCATGTCATCGCGGTGGACCATGGCGGCTCTGCCGGAATGGCCCAGAATGGCTATGATCTCCGACGATTTCCGTCCCGTGATCTGTGCGGCTTCATCACAATCATAAGCTGCCAGTCCGCGGGCAATTTCCACACCTTCAAGATCGCAGATGGCGACCGTATCGCCGCGCCTGAAGACACCCGTGACCTTTTTGACGCCGGCCGGCAGCAGGCTTTTGCCGTTGAGCAAGGCCCTTTGCGCACCGGCATCGATGAACAATCGGCCGATCGGATCCAACTGACCGGCAATCCATTTCTTGCGTGCGGAAACGGGCGAGGCACTGGGCTCGAACAGGCTGTGGCGTGCGCCCTCTTCGATGGCCTGCAGCGGATGATCCGGCTTGCCGGAGGCAATGATCATGGTGCAGCCGGCCTTGGTGGCAATACGTGCGGCTTCAATCTTGGTTTTCATGCCACCGCGCGACAGTTCCGAACCGGCATCACCGGCCATGGCTTCGATCTGGGCGGTGACCTTGCTGATCCTTTGCAGGAACCTGGCGTTTGGGTCCGAATCGGGCGCGGCCGTGTAGAGGCCGTCGACATCGGACAGCAGCACCAGCAGGTCAGCGCCGATCATGGTGGCGACCCGGGCCGCCAACCGGTCGTTGTCGCCATAGCGAATTTCGCTGGTGGCGACGGTATCGTTCTCGTTGACCACCGGAATGGCGCCGGCCTTGAGCAATTGGTCTATGGTTGCCCTGGCGTTGAGATAGCGCCGTCGTTCGCGGGTATCGCCAAGCGTCAGCAGAATCTGACCGGCAATGAGGCCTTCACCCGACAGGGTTTCGGACCAGGCCTTGGCCAGGGCAATCTGCCCGACGGCGGCTGCAGCCTGGCTTTGCTCCAGCCGGAGGCTGCCTGTTGTGACGCCCAGAGACGTATCATGCAGGACGGTGCGACCCAGCGCGATGGCGCCTGACGAGACGATCAGCACGTCGGATCCGGCCTGGTGCAGCGCGGCGATGTCGCGACACAGGGTTTTCAGCCAGTTGTGGCGCAGGCCGTCCTTGCGGTCGACCAGCAGCGCCGAGCCGATCTTGATGACGACACGGTTGTATTGATGTATCTGGGTTTCCATCGCGCTCATGATCGGAACCTGTCTACTCCTGCTCGTCGGACTGAGGCTCCGTTGTTTTCTCAGCCGCTTCAGCCTGTTTTATCAAAGCGGAGAGTGCGCGCAATACCGGGGTCATGCCGTCGCCGGTGATGGCCGAAAGCACATAGGTTGTCTTGCCGCTTGCCGCCTTGAGTTCGGCATATTTGTCACGGCGTGATTCCTCGTCCAGCGTATCGGCCTGCGACAGCGCCAGAATCTCCGGTTTCTCGTTGAGGCCTTCGCCATAGGCCTGCAATTCCGTTCGCACCGTTCTATAGGCCTTGGCCACATCTTCTTCCTGGGCGGAAACAAGATGCAGCAGGACCCGGGTGCGCTCCACGTGGCCAAGGAAGCGATCACCGATGCCGACACCCTCATGGGCGCCTTCGATCAGACCGGGAATATCGGCCAGAACGAATTCCCGGCCGTCAATGCTGGCAACACCCAGATTGGGGTGCAGGGTGGTGAAGGGATAATTGGCGATTTTCGGCCGGGCGCGTGTGACGCTGGCAAGAAAGGTTGATTTTCCGGCGTTCGGCAGGCCGACGAGACCCACATCGGCAATCAGTTTCAGGCGCAGCCAGACGATCTTTTCGACACCGGGCAGGCCCGGATTGGCATTGCGCGGGGCCTGGTTGGTGGAGGATTTGAAATGGGCGTTGCCAAAGCCGCCATTGCCGCCGGGCGCCAGGCGGAAACGCTGGCCCTCACTGACAAGATCGCAAATCAGCGTCGTGCCGTCTTCCTCGAAAATCTGCGTGCCGACCGGCACTTTCATGGTGATCTCGGCGCCGGCTGCCCCGGTGCGATTGCGCCCCATGCCATGGACACCGGTCTTGGCCTTGAAATGTTGCTTGAAGCGATAGTCGATCAGCGTGTTGAGACCCTGGACCGCTTCGATCCACACATCGCCGCCACGTCCGCCATCGCCGCCATCGGGGCCACCGAACTCGATATATTTTTCCCGCCGGAAGGAGACCGAGCCAGCTCCCCCGTCACCGGAGCGGATTTCCACTTTGGCCTGATCAAGAAATTTCATTTCAGTTTCACCTGCATGCGCGATGGATTGAAAGTGTCGGCAATAGCGATATCGCCCGCCTGTCGGCAGGTCAAAGGCAATTGTCGTTCGCAAGGACTGGAGAAATGCGCAAGATGGTTTCGTGCCCCGTGGGCTGCAAACCGATCCGCGTTACGAAATTTCATCATTCCACCTGTCCCTTCTATTCATTGCCCGTGGCAGCTGTACCACCACGGGATTGTTGTTCCTATGCAACAGCCCAGCTGCGCAGTGAAATCCAGGTCTTGCGATCCAGCCTGTACCATTCGACCGGAACGGTGCTGCCCAGGGCCAGTGAGTTGACCATGCCGGTTCCCTGATACTGGAAACCGCATTTGTGAATCACCCGGCGCGAGCCCGCATTGGTGACCCGGCAGCGCACATCGATGCATTCGATGTCGCGGGTGCGGAAAGCCATATCAATCACGGCATGGGCCGCTTCGGTTGCTATTCCCTTGTGCCAATGGGGCTCACCAACCCAATAACCCAGTTCGAGTGTGCCCGGATTGTCCTGAGGTTCAATACCACAGCAACCGAGAAACCGGCCATCATCGCCATTTGTCACGGCATAGACGCATTTGCCAATCGCGCCCGTTTTGGCGCGGCGGATAAATTCCACGGCGTCCATGCGGGTATAGGGATGCGGCATACGAGAGACCATTGTCGCGACCCGGGCATTGTTGGCAAGACAGGCAATTGCGTCTGTGTCTTCGACATGCGGGGCCCGCAGGACCAGCCTTTCGGTGAGAAGAACAGGGCATCCGCTGTTTTGTATGCTTGTTTCTTCGTCTTCCTGACTATCAAGTTCCATGGTTCAGTCCTCCAGTTGAAAATAAAAGGGGAGATGGTGCCCCATCTCCCCTTTCAATACTGGCCTGAACTTTGTTGGCCGGGTCAATGAGACGCCGGCTGTATGTATCCGGCTATTCTGCTGCTTCTGCGCGTGGCATTACGGACACATAGGTGCGACCGTTGGTTTTCGTGCGGAAATCCACATTGCCTTCGACAGTCGCAAAAATGGTGTGATCCTTGCCAAGGCCTACGCCCTGTCCCGGATGCCATTTTGTGCCACGCTGGCGAATGATGATATTGCCCGGAATGACGTTTTCGCCACCGAACTTCTTCACGCCGAGGCGTTTGGACTCTGAATCGCGACCGTTGCGCGACGAACCACCAGCTTTTTTGTGTGCCATTGGTTTTCTCCTTTGATCCTCGAACCGTTACTTCGTTGCTTCTGACAGGGTCTTGGCCTGGCCAATCCAGTCATCGCGCTCTATGCGACCCTTGAACGACAATGCGTCGTCAAGCTTGACCACATCTTCCGGTGTGAAGGCCGCGATCTGTGCGAACTGGGTCACGCCGAATGCATGCAATTTCTTCTCAAGTGCCGGACCAACACCTGAAATCTTCTTCAGGTCATCGGCGGCGCCTGCGGGTGCGGTAAAGACGGCTGCAGGCGCTGTATCGGCTGCCTTGGGAGCGGCTTTGGCCTTTGGCGCCTCGGCTGCTGCTTCAGTCTTCTTGGGTGCGGCCGCCTTCTTCGACGGCTTTGCGCCACCTGTCAGGATTTCGGCAATGCGGATTGTGGTTTCGTGCTGACGATGACCACGGGTCCGCTTGGAATTCTGCCGGCGGCGTTTCTTGAAGGCGATAACCTTGCGGGCGCGGCCCTGGTCCATCACTTCAGCCGTTACCAGAGCACCTTCGACAAAGGGCTTGCCAATGGCTGCATCGGCGCCTTCGCCGACCATCAGAATCTGTGTAAATTCGATCATGTCACCGGTGTCACCGGCAAGTTTTTCGACCTTCAGAAGGTCATCGGCGGCGACAGTATACTGCTTTCCGCCGGTTTTTATGACTGCGAACATGTTTTTACCTTTCGATGTTCGGTTCAGCTTGTTATTGGCACGCGCCATACAGCTGTCTTTTTATTCAGTCGTTCATGGTTGAGCACCGGATATTGTAAAATGGTTCATACAGAACCAGATAGCACTTTCCGGCGGGTTTCCCGAAGCCGCATTGAGGCCCTGTTTTCCAGCCCAAATACAGAAGGCGCAAGTTGCCTCACGCCATGGATATGCGGCAGATACGGGAAAGCGTGCAACGAGTCAAGTTCGTTGGAAAAAATTGCGCGTCAAAAGGCTTGTATCTGCGCCATGAAATGGGTATGACGACGCCCGCATGAACATGCGCAACCAGATATGCGGAGAGGTGGCAGAGTGGTTGAATGCACCGCACTCGAAATGCGGCATACGGGCAACCGTATCGGGGGTTCGAATCCTCTCCTCTCCGCCATTTGATTTAAATATTTCAGTGAGTTAGGGAGCGAATAGGCACACGAGTAGTTCTCGGGACGCGCAGCATTGTGAGCAAAATTGATCGAAGCGCCACGCTTGCGGCGCTTCCAATGCAGCCCCGGACGTATTATCCCTTGAGCTGAGGGAGATTGTTGTGATTGTGTTTGTTCAAAAGACCGTGGCGGTCCTTTTCTGCATGATTTCCAACGCTTGGTTCGTCTCTTCCTATGCCGGAGAAGTCTTTCCGCATAATGCGTATCTTGTTGTTGTCGTCTCGTTTGGAGCCTGGCTCGCCTTGGAAGGTGTATCGACAGGTCCTCAAGCCGCTTCTAGTGCGTTGTACCCCTCCGGGCCCGTCCTGCGCGTGACCTTCAATACCCATTGGAGACCCTCGCATGGCGACCATCAAAAACTACGCGGAAGCCGTTTGAAGTTTGTATTCCAAATACAATTCCCTAACCCACCCTTCTCCAGAAGCCCTGCTTCTTGCCGTGCCTGATCTTGAGTTCGCAATCGTATGTCTCATGGGAGGGCAGATTGCCGAAATCATCGATATGGGGGGCGAGGGCTTCGCATTCTGCCAGGTGCCGCGCTGCGTGCTTGTAGCGGCTGGATCTCGCGTTATCGAGCGTGAAGTCAATCATCGAGCGCAGCAGGACGGTTGCCGCGAGCGGATGCTTCTCTTGCAAGGCTTCGGCGGCGATGGACATCAATTTATAATGGTTGCCGTCGAGTTCAGCCTGCCGGGTCATGACGAGCCTGGCGGCCTCAACCAGTGACGGCCATTGCAGGAAAAAGACGAGAGCCCGGTGCACGTCCGGGAACGTCTGGGCGTAACGGCATGCCCTTTCCTCGGCCTCCATATCATCAAAGTCCGGCAGCAGGCGGAGGAAGGCGCGCAGGTGCTCGTCGTTCAGGGACTGCTCAAAGCACTTCCATCGATAGGCCTGCGCCTCGTCGCCGCGCTCCAGAGCTTCGAGCGTTGCGACGCGGGCCAATTGCCACTGGAGCGGGATGTCGGGCCGGTCCATTGCCTCGACTTCGTCCAGCGCCTGGAGAGCCTCTTCAGGGCGTCCCGCGCTCAGCAGACGGCTGGCAATATTGGCTGCCGCCATTGGTGCATTTCGGGTCTTTTCCGGCTGCTGAGCGATGTAGGCGTCGACATCGCCAAGGGCATCGGCGATTTCCTGCAGGGCGATGCGCACGGTCAGTTGCCGGTGATCGCCGTAGATTTCGTCTGCGTAGATCGGGCCTTTGCTGGCCCAGCCCACGACCTGGCGATCGTGCCCGGAGGGTTTCTCATGCGGTTCCATCGACCACTGCTCGAACAGGGTTTTCAGCACTTCCAACCCTTCTTTGCCGAGTGCCGGCGCCATCGCCGTGATCAGCCGGTCGTATTGGCCATAGCCGTTGTCGCGCACCGCTGCAAAGACCATGTCGGCAAGGACATCGGATTTAACGCCTGCCAACGTGCCGATTTCGCCGGCATCCGTGCAGGCCTGATGAAAACTTTCGATCAGAGAGCCGCTGCCGTCGTCTGAACGGGCGAAGATGGAATCACCCAGGGCAAGGAATTGCCAGACAAGCTCAAAGGCTTCGGCAGGATCATCGGGTGCGAGCGTGTCGACGATGGTCATCCTCTGCGTCTCAAGATCCTTCTTGAGAGCCTTCACCCTGCGCCAATTGATGAAGCTCCGGGCGCGGGCAATGCTCACGAGCCGCTTGCGGATCTCTCTTGCGACCTCGGCGGACCCGTGATTGCCTGCAAGCTCCATGCGGAGCTGCCGTTTTTTTGCTGCGCTGCCGGTGCTGATTTCAATCAACAGTTCGGCCAGTCGTTTTGTGCCGAGAGCCTCCAGGTTGCGCGCGTTGAGTGTCGTTTTCGATGCCATGGTTTGCCGTTGTTGGTTGCATGATGAGACTATCACGCAGGTCACAGCGTGTCCAAGGCGCCTATACGGGGGCGGCCAGTGCACGGAACCCATTGGAGACAATGACCCTCAGCGCGCTCCTGGAGCGCAAAATCTGGAGATATCGCCGACCAAATTCCCAACGGCAATGGCAGACACAAATGAAAGTTTCTCCATGTCATCGGGGCAAGTCCTACACGACCCAGCCGGAAAACACTGGTGGCGACTGCGTCTACCAAACCGGTCCCTTTGAGCCGATCAACTGCCAACGGTTGCCTTTTCTCACCTTACGAAAATGGTTATCGATCCATCTTCATTCATGCTGGCCGCAACCACGAACTTGAGAGGCACGCCTTTGCTTTGAAGAGTCTGCACAACAGTCTTGTTTTCGGCTAAAGACGATCGCATCCTATCGACGTCCTTTTCATGCAGCCGCAGTGCCGTTTTCAAAACGGCGCTCTTTGCTCCTTGAAAAATCACAGAAACATTGACCACGTTGACCAGCGGATCGGTGCCCGCATTCTCCAGTTGCTTTGCAACATCGGAAGAGTTGGCGATCAACCCGACGATCTGGTCGATTCCAGCGCCGGATTCGATTGCTTTTTCTGTTCGGGAATTTTCTTCGTTGTCAACCAAATCGCTTTGTTGATCCGGCAAGTCTCCTGGAGCAATGACCGGCATACTGCCAGCGCGAGGAGCAGGCACTTCGATTTCCGTGTCGCCGACTTTAGGAGGCTTGATCACGCCATCGCAATTATCGAGTTGATCGGTCAAACTCAAAATGGCGTCATTTTGTTCTGAACCAGGCCCTGTATCAGCGCGACAGTTCTGAGCCGGATTTTCTTCGCCAGCATTTTTTTCAGTCTGCGAGAATGCCTGGGGAACAATGGCTGCAAACGCCACTGCAGAGGTCAAAAACATCAATTTCATTTTCATACTTTTGCCTTTCCAACAATCACTGTTCGGAACAGTTTGATATGTTGGTCAACGCTTGCCTGGCGCGATCGTTCCCAAAGGGCGGCGCCCCATAACCGGAATTCCAACTGGGATCGGCTTGCAGAACAGTCAGCATGCAAGGTGGATCGCTTTGCATTTTCGAATTCTCTCTCTTTCGCCCTTTGACTCAATTTTTTCAGTGCGTTAGGTTTGGAAACATGCACTTATATCTTTCCTGGGACGCGCGACGATCAAGATCAATTGAAACTGCTTTGCGACACGGAATGATAATTGAATGGGCTTATACCCCGGGGATCACACAATGATGATTGTCCATCACCTGAACAATTCCCGCTCTCAGCGCATTCTGTGGCTGCTTGAGGAACTGGACGTTCCTTATGAGATAAAACACTACACGCGTGACGCGAAGACAAATTTGGCGCCGCCCGAATTGCTGTCGGTGCATCCGCTTGGCAAATCCCCCATGATCGAAGTTAATGGGCGTGTCATTTCAGAATCTGCGGCAATCGTGGAATATATCTGCTCGATCCATGGTCCACAATTGATACCTGATGCTGGCAGCGACGCCTATGTGAGCCATCAGGAACTTATGCATTTCGCCGAAGGATCGGCCATGACACCGATCCTGTTGGCGCTTTATGTCGGACAATTCGGGACGGCCGGCAAACCGCTGGAGCCTCGAATCCAGCAACAATTGCAAAGCCACTTTTCCTATATGGAGAACACCCTCCGTCCTTCCGGCCATTTTGTACTGGATGGTCTCTCGGCCGTTGATATCATGATGAGTTTCCCGGCCGAAGTGGCCATCAAACAAGGGCGAGGAGAGGCGTTGCCAAATCTGGCTGCCTTTGTGAAAAACCTGCAGGCACGCCCCGCATATCAGGCAGCCCTGACAAAGGGCGGCCCGTACAAATTCGCATGACGACCAATTGCCGAACACGAGCATTCCCGGTTGGTCTTGTTGCCCGGGTGAAATCCTGCTCGCTTCAGATCGTTCGTGACTAGACACAGTGTCGGCCCCTATGCAGTCCGATGCCGATCTTCTTTGATCCTGACCAACAAACAACTGGCAGAGTGAATCAATGAAAGCCAAACATGCTCCAAAGTCCGGTCGCATAGGCCTCTGGCCTTGGCTTCCCTCGCAATGGTCAGTGCATTACTGACCTCGAAAACGCGCCACCACGCCCTTGATTATTTCCAGGTAAAGATCGCGCCGTGTCGGGTCTTGAAGCTCAGATATGGGAATGCGAATATCGCCATTCAGTGACCTGAGCGAAAAAGGCACATCTATGGATCGAAGCGCATCGACCAGGGCTTGCCGGTCCGCTTCATTCTGATAGAGCGGTGAGTATGCCAGGTAGGACAGTGAAACCGAGACCTTGCCGTTTCCGGTCAGAAACAATGGGTAGCGGCTTGTCTCGCCTTCTGTGACCGTCCAACCCAGCGAAGGTGTTTGTGCACTCGTCACAAAGGCTGAGAGCGACAGCTTTTCAGCCCAGTCTTGGATGAATCTGGCAATTTCGCTGGCTTTGTCACCATGCCGATCCTGGTAGTCGATGAACCATTCGTCAATTGTGAGCCGTGTCATGGTCCGGCCAGCGGAGATTTTCTTTTCATCATTTTGCGTTTGGCCCAGAATGCTGGTGGCCAGCACCTGACCGCTGGCACCCACGTGCTGGCGAACCTCTACGGCATAAACCTCTGCCGTGCGCAGTTGTTTAGCGAGGAACTCAACGATGCGCAGCAATTCGTCGGGCATCTGGTCGACAAGAAAGATCATGCGGATCCGTCCCGCTCGCAGGTTTTCTTCGACTTCGGTCCAGAACCGCTCGCAATCCACATCTTCGCCAAGCACCATCTGCAAAGCTTCATTGGCGTTTGGGCTAAGGCTTGCATGTGTCGATGCAAATGCATCGCGCAATGCGCCCATTGACCAGTAGGCGGGTCCATTTGCCGCGTAGTCGAACATTTGTCCGATGACTTCACGCCTGCTTCTGGTATCGCGGTTGCGCTTGACTTCCACAAGTGTCGGGATGGCGTCCTGGTCAACATAGAGATGGTCGAGCGACCAGCGGCGATCAGACGATACACCATCGGGAACCGGCACTTCGCGCTGTACAAGGGCCCAGCGGCGCGGCTCCTGAAAATTGTATTGGGCGCCAAGGATAGCGGGGTACTCGGCGAGCAGGCGCTGTATATGGTCCTCGTCATCATAATCGCGAGGCTTCATTTCGCTGAGTGATCCATCGCTGTCGATATGAAAAAGAATAGATTGTGACATGATCTGCTTTATCCCGTTGCGCGCGTCGAACCCCGTCGTTGACGCCGATCAGTTTTCCGGCGCGAGCGATGTAGAGAGCCTGGTGCAGTTACTTGCAAAGATGGTCGGTACTGCAAAAGGTTCGATCACATCCGTGTCACCACAAAATCCTGCGGCTCATCTTTGCCATTGACACAGGCCGATCGCAATTGGCCTTTGGCAACGGACTTACACTGTTCTGCAGGCTTGCGCCAATGCCTTGCAACCGCTGCATAAATCGCCAGCTATCTGCAACTGTAGTATGGCAGTGAAATTGCGTTCAACGGTCATAGCTAAGAGGCAGGCGAACCCGCTGACACTCATGCCTGATCAGAGAACGACCCAACCATAGCGCAATCCACCGGCAAGAACCGCAGGCAAGTTGTGGCCGAATGCCCAAGGGGTGAACCCAACGAAAAGACGTGGCGGCTGGAAATGGCAGATGTGCCGACCCTGGGTACGGTGCAGATGCTGCGGCGTAATGAATAACTGTCGCGTGGACCTTAAAAGCAGGGGCGGATGAACGACGGGCCGTCCTACGTGGCCCAGGTGGAAATCGGCGCTGTCATGGTCGGCGATACGGCCTCGACGATTTCGCTGAAGGTGAATTTGGCGCTAATCCAGTGTTTTCATATGCACGGTCTGAAGTAGCCTAATATGGTGGTTTGGCGGTTCTCCTCTCAGCCATTATATTCAGGTCTATACGGAACACCTGGTTGAGACATTACTCCGATCACATCGTAACAAAATTTACCGTGCGAGGTTTTCGCCGGCCTATTGTTTCACCTGGCATTCCTGCGCCATGCTGTAGCGATCTGGTCGTGTTTCAGGTCCTGCGCAAAGCATCGCGGCTTTCCACTGCATCAAGACAAAAGCGTCGGAACTTTATAAGGCGCTCATTTCATCTAATAATAACACCATTGACTTCTCCTCACGCCAATTGCTTTACCATCGGCGAACTGCATAATACATGCAACGGGCAATGTTCTGATGCGCGCCAAATTACATCTGCAATCCTTGTTTTCTAATCATATATAATACGGGATATGCAATGCCCTTAGTTTCTGTAATCACGCCAAATTTCGGTTCGTTTGAAAGAATTGAACATTGTCATCAAATTGTCAGGATGCAAACTCTGACAGATTGGGAGCACATCATTGTTGATGATGGTTCGGGAAAAAATACCGGCGAAAAACTGAGAGCTTTTGCTGAAACTGATAGTCGCATCGTTCCAGTTATCGCTACGGAAAATCGAGGGGCGGGCGCAGCAAGGAATTTGGGGCTGAATGCCGCAACGGGCCGCTACATTGCGTTCTTGGATGTTGACGACCGTTGGGATCGGGAGAAGTTGGAATCGCAAGTCGGCTTTATGCAGTCCCATGGTATTGGTCTTTGCCACGGTTCCTATCGGATCGCTGAAAGTGAAAAACCGGAAAAGAAGCGATACCGTGCGCAACACCCTCCTGATCGTGTAACGCATGCTCACCTGCTCAATGGTTGTTCGATTGGATGTTTAACGGTCATGATTGAAGCTTCGCTCCTTCGTGACTTGGAATTCCAGAAATACCGCCGCGGGCAGGATTGGTCATTATGGCTGCTTCTTACGGCCAACGGCCAACACTTCGAAAAATTTCCCGGCCTGTGCTGTACCTACACAAGGCGATCGGGCACATTGTCCTCCAACAAATTGCGCAAGCTGATTGACGTCTGGCGGATTTACCGTGAGCAAGAGTCGCTGTCGGTTCCAAAGGCCATGTTGTGTTTGATGAGACATGCGCATTATGTGCTGTTACGGCCGGAGTACCGTTATCATGATGTGCATCTGACCAAGAATACCAAGTAGCAATGAGAATGCGCTATCGGGCAAAATATTATCATTGAATTTCTATTCTCGGTCCTGTTTCAAAATTGAATTTTCGACAATTGTGAACCAAATGATGAAGTTACGTTTTTCTGTGATTGTGCCTGTTTACAAGCAATGGCATCTTGTTCCTCAATTGTTGCGGTGTCTGGCTGACCAAACGTTTGGGCAAGAAAATTTCGAAATTATTTTGGTCAACAATGCCTGCCCTGAATTCGACAGTTCAGCAACTTTTCCGAACAACGCGCGCGTAGTGAAGTGTGACATTCCTGGCTCCTATGCCAGCCGCAATGAAGGAGCAAAACATGCCATGGGTCAGGTTCTGACCTTTACGGACGCCGACTGCCTTCCCTCCCGAAATTGGCTTCAGGTGCTTTGCAAAACCTTTGACGCCAAGAGCCTGGAAATGCTAGTTGCTGGGCGGGTTGATACGGTTTCTGCCGCTCCCAAACCCAACCTTTGGGAGATTTTTGATGTGATCAATGGTATTCCCCAGGAGTGGTATGTTTCACGGGGATATGCTGCGACTGCCAATCTGTCCGTATCAAAGCAGATATTTAAGTCCATTGGTGGATTTGACGGGCGGCGTTTCTCCGGTGGCGATGCTGATTTCTGTCGGCGCGCCTTCGCGCAAGGCCATCCGCTGATATATTGCTCCGACGCGTGGGTTGCTCATCCAGCGCGTTCTTCCTGGCCAGAAATTTCTACCAAGGCCAGACGGATCAAAGGAGGGCAATTACTTGCCGGATCGCTGAGAAGCCGTTGCAAATGGCTCTTTCGAGCATTTGTTCCACCGATATTCGGTGTGAAGCGGTTTCTAGGCGCAAGCCAAAAGCCACTTTCACATCGTGTTTTTGCTACGCTGGTGCTATTTTTGGTTTGGGGGATAGGCCTCTTGGAAGTGATGCGACTTTTACTTCTGGGTGGACCGGAACGGGAATAGGCATGGTTCAAAGGAAGCAGATTGATACAGGCAGGTAAGCTGGTTTGACAAAAAACATGATGGGCCCGCGTGGCTCTATTTCTATAGAGAAAGCGATCCTGACGGACGTATGCCTTGGAACCCCTTTGGGTTCGCTTGTTTTTGATTTGTCGGAGCCTCTCGATTCCAGTGAGGATGTCTCGAAGCTCGAAACTTTGCTTTTTTGCGGACAACAACTGGATGCCGTGAAGGCCCACTTCCAGTCCGGAACCGTGCGCGTTGTTGACGCTTTGACTGAGCTTATCGATATGGCCGAAAGCTTGATGCTTGCCGGTCCCTTTTCAGTTACCCAAAAACCCAATCTCAAATTTGGTCAAAATGCTCATGATTATCAGAGCCTGGCGAAATATTGGTGGCCCGATCCGGGCAAAGCCGATGCCGGGAGATATATCCGGCAAGATGGAAAGATAAATCCCGAATGCTACTCGGACGATTTTGATTATCTGCGCCTAGTGGAATTTGCTGAGACAACGGTATCCTTGGCTTTGACGGCCTTTTTTACCGATGATCGTCGATACGCTGAACGCGCAGCCTTTCTGATAAAGGCCTGGTTTATTGATCCCGAAACAAGACAAAATCCCAATTTTCAGCTGGCACAATGCGTGCCTGGGAATAACAAAGTCAACTTTTCAGGCACTATTGAAGCCAGACAACTAATCTATGTCATCGAGGCCATACTGATTGTCAAAAGTATGGGGTTGTTTAGCGACAAGGACAGTCGCGCAATCGAGAATTGGTTTGAAGCGCTTCTCGACTGGATGACACAATCAGAACAGGGCAAAAAAGCGGGCCTGGCCAAAAACAACATTGGTTATTGGTATGATCTTCAATGCATCATCTATGCCCGTTTTTGCGGGCGTGATGCGCTTGCGCAAGAGATTGTGGAGGATCGTATTGTTGGGCGCTTGAAAGAAGGCGTGGCTGAAGATGGTTCAATGCCCATGGAAACAGCGCGCGCCAATCCTTCTGATTATGTTGCCTTTTCGCTGGTGGCGATGGCGCTGATCAGCCGCTCTCAACCATCTGAAATGGGCAGTTTGTGGACAACGCAAGAAGCAGATGGACGAAATTTTCGGGCGGCGAGGGATTGGTTCACGCGTGCGCTTGGCGTGAAAATTGACAAACCCAATCTGCGCCAAGGGCTTGAACTTGTCGCTGCACGAAAAAACAATCTGCTTGGCGAAAAGGAGATAGACAGATTAAGAGATCAGTTGGCCCTATTGGAAAAGGAACTGGACGAGGTTCGGGGCAGGGAGAATAGCCTTTCCTGGGAATGCGAAACCTACGAAGAAGATATAAGTGCGCTTGAAGCAAAACAAATAAATCTTTTGCAAAGCAATAGTTGGCGAGTAACAAAACCTTTGCGCATTGTCTCTCGTCGACTCCGCTCGATATTGGATATTGAATATCGCCAACCCATGGCACTGCCAAGGCTATCAAACCTCAACCGGTTTTCCACTTTAAATCGAGCTCGAGGACTGAAACGGCGACTGGAGAGATTTGCCGCACCCTATTTGCCTGCGGCTCGGGGCGTAAAAATAAAGGCACAACCATCAGGCACCCAAACCAAACCGGCTTTGTTAAAAGCAGGGGATTCTGCTTCCTTTGCTGACTTTCGTTTGGTCCGTCCTCCGAATGAGCAAGCATTGAAGGCGGCCTATGAAAAATCTGTTCTCGCAAAAGAGCCGAATACATTTGCACTTTATAGAATTATTGGAAACGACCTCAATCCGCGCCATAAGAAAGGGCAGTCCTATGACAATCTCAGGTTCACCCTTGAAAATGAATCTCCCCTGAAAGACTGTACCAAATTTTGGGTCGTCAATCGGATTTTTGATCCAGAGACCGAACGTGATATTATTGATCTCCTGAAACAGCATAATCAGGAATTTAAACACATTCCGTTTGTTGCCGAAGATTACCGTAAAATTGGCTTGGATTACGACTGCTTTCCAGATCGCCACTTTTTTGAAAGTGATGAATACCGAGCACTCGATCCCAAATTCCGGGGGCAAGCGCAGGCGGCACTGTATCGATTGAAGAATCTGTATGTCATGAATAACAATGGTGCGCGCAACGTCGCCCTCAACGATGGACGCTGTCACGCCAAATGGATCTTGCCCTGGGATGGCAATTGTTTTATAACGCGTCCTGCATGGGAGAGCCTGCGCAGCGCTGTGAATGTCCGTGCGTATCTGAAATATTTCGCCATCCCGATGGACCGCGCCAGCGACAATCAAAGCTTTCTTGACGACAATTATGTCGCCAACCCGACCGACGAACCCCAATTGTTGTTTCGGCGCGATTCCACCTTGGAGTTTGACCAGAATTTTGCCTATGGGCGTCGCCCGAAGGTCGAATTATTCTGGCGTTTGGGAATGCCCGGGCCATGGGATTTGTGGAAGGATCACGCGTGGGACTTGCCGCGCTCGCGCCGGTCAAAGGAAGCAAAAAATTTTGGCGTGGCTGGATGGGTAACCCGCCTCAGCTCCGGAAATACCTCTTTGGACCGGAAAGACCGGGCAACAGACAGCGAACGTGCAGAAGTGCGCTGTGCGGCAATTATCCAGACAATCCGGGAACTTGACGAAAGTTTGGCAAAGGATCCTCAGGGGCGAGACAGGGTGGCGGTCAAGACGATGCTGCAAGGTGACAACTTGGACCAATCCATTCATCGCAGGCAGCAATCCGGCAAAACCGAAGTGCAGGGTCAAAAGTCGGAAGATAAACGCAAACCATCCAGTGGATTCGGGCAGTCGAAGACGATTGATGGATGGCTTGAAGACATTGATAACCAGATTGCAAATTTGCCGGAGCCTCCTCCAGATGGACAGCTTGAAGTAGCCTTTCTTGTCTCGATGAGAAGCAAACGTGCTTCGCGCGATTGGGATGCGGCCTGTGCTTGTTTGTCGAAAACGCTCAGAACCGTTTTCGCGCAATCGGATCAAAACTACCGTGTATTTATTGCGGGACATGAAAAGCCCGATATTCCCGAGTTGAATTCCAACAAAGTTACGTGGATGTCGGTTTCTCACACTCCCCCCTCAAATCCTCGCGGCTTTACAGCAGATAAAAATGCAAAACGACGGGAATTGGGTTTTCTGCTTGGCAAAAAAGGCTTTGAAGGTTTTGTTATGCCACTGGATGCCGACGATTGGATTCATCGCCGGCTCGTCGAATTTATACGACGCAGTGGCGAAAGGAGACCCACCTTCTTTGATGCAGGCTTTATTTGCAATCTGGAAGAAAGAGCTGTGCGGGTTCGGCCTGGAGCCAATGGCAAAAGACCTTTTTTCAAAGGGTGCGGTTCGGGTTCGTATTTCTATTTCAAGCATGCCGACTTTCCCCGATCACCCACGGTTAGGGCTTCAAAAAAGGTCAAATTTCTCTACGCCGTTTCTTCTCATGTTAGTGTTTTTGAGAAACTTTTACAGGATGGAGTTGGTATAGCGCGTGTCCAAATACCAATGATTAATTGGGTTTTGGGGCATATGAACAACAATAGTTTTCTGAAAGGACGAAATACGAATCCCTCATCAGGTGAAAGTCCTCAAACAATTGGAACACTGTTCGTTGAGAAATTCGCCTATCAACGGCTGCATTCACACTTTCATGTTCTTGCTGATCGAATTGATGGAATGGGAGAAAGACTAAGAACCCTTATACAGGCTATGCACGTGGCCGACTCTCTGGGATGTGACTACAGATTCACATGGCGGGATACCCACTTAATGACCCGGACGAGTTTTCATACTCTGCCAGCCGCTTCCAACATGTTTTCATCGCACTTTTTGAATGACCATCTCCTTGAAACAAATTTCGATCCTGACGATTATCAAACCCTGGAATACAGGCGTTTTTTGAAAGAAAATTCAAAGGAGAAGAATTGGCCGAAAGGAGATAAGGGAATTCTTTTGCAAGGGCCCAGGATAGTTTCTATTTCTGAAATTCCTCGAGAGTTGGAAACACGAAGCCGATACAGATCATACTTCGACCAAATTCATTTCTCTCCTGATCTGATGAAGGCCATACATGCAGCCCAAAACGTTCCGCTCTCCAACGGGACCATTGCGTTTCACTTGAGAGGTGGCGACATAGTGTTTGGCCCTGCGCGTGAAAGGCCGCGATATTTATTTAAGGTTGTGCCGCTGCCCTTGGCTATATCCTTCGCCAAGCAACTCATTGCTGAAGGCAACACCGTTCTGGTTTTTGGAGAAGATCCGGATTCCATCAGGTTAATGGAAAGCCTCGGCGCTGTTGCTTCCATTAATCTAACGGAGCGTCTATCAGAGACATCAACACAGGCAGATCTTTTCGATATGGTGCTGATGTCCCGGTGCGACAAGATTTATGCATCGGAAAGCAGCGCCTTTGCAAACCTTGCCACTTTGATTGGGTCTGCAGAGTTGATAAACCCAATCAGTCTGGAAAAACCCCAAAGTTTACTAAAACGCATAGACATGGAATGTGTGAACCATCTCGATTGTTCTAAACGGCATATCTCACAAGCATACAAGCTGCTCTACTACGGCCTCGGTCACCATCTTTCAAAAAAAGATCGTGATTATTCGCTGGCAAGAGCAATGGACTTCGATCCAGAAAACCTCCTTTACAGGCTTACAACTGCTGCAAATTTAATACAGGACGGTAGAATTCAAGCTGCGGAAAGTCGTTTGTGTTCTCTATTTGAAGATGATTTTGAGCGTAGAGGCAAATTCCCGTTGTCCTCCATGAAACTACTCAATTATTTTGCGTGGACTCGTGCCTATCCGCTTGACGCCCACACCCACTACATCTAGCTTGGCTTCAAACGGATAGGAGGTGACTGTGGACGTTCTCGACCGAGAGGACATTCCGTTTCCGGAATCGCTCCCG
>Ga0208648_1000168_pt1 | contig 71298 bp, 69 predicted proteins | sample AntAceMetag02UKL_FD_184772 | JGI IMG/M metagenome (GOLD analysis project Ga0208648, IMG submission 184772) | Saline lake microbial communities from Ace Lake, Antarctica - Antarctic Ace Lake Metagenome 02UKL (SPAdes) (version 2) | ecosystem: Environmental > Aquatic > Non-marine Saline and... | reverse complement strand
ACATACCTGAAGAAAGAAATGAGGCATGCATTATTCATGACTATTGAAGGTATCCTAACGCAAGAGATAAAAGAGAAAAAGTATATAAACATCATAAATTTCTACCTCAAGGAAAAAGAGCTGTTTTTAAGCGTTAATGTTCCTGAGCTGTTTTTGCCCGTTGCCAGAGCCTTTAATGAAATAAATCTTGAGGAAGCGGCCACAGAGCTTTTTAAAAAGGCGGACCCCCTTTTGTCGGACAGGGAAAAGCCCCCGGATCTTTTGTTTTTTGTAGGCAGTTATCTTTTTAAAATAAAACAATTTAAAAGCGCCTTAGAGAAATTTGATATGTTGACAGAAAATCACCCATCAGACAGATACGTGTCAGATGCATACCGGTTAAAGGGGAGTATTCTTTTAAAGCAAAAGAGATATAAGCTGGCGGCGGTAACTTTTTCTGCGGCCTTAAGATACCCTGTAACAAGATGCAAAAAAACAATGCTCCTGATAGAAAAAGCTAAGGCATTAGCGGGCAGCAATTCTAATGAGAAGGCCTTAAAGACAATAAAAGAGGCAATTGGCATAAAAAAAGATTGCAGTTTTCCTGATTGCAATATCTGTCAGGAGATCGGAGACCTCTATCTTAATCTCGGTTATGCCGGCAAAGCCATTCCATTCTTTAATCAGGCCGTGGGTACGGCAACGGAGAACAGCGATAAAATCTATTTAAAGTTCAAAATTGCTCAATGCTATTTGCGGTTAAACAAAACAAAAGATTCCCTTGCTCTCTATAATCAAATTTCGAGTCTCAATGATCCGTTCTGGAGCAATCTTGCTAAGGAAAGAATCACAGAAATTACTTTTATTAAAGATATAAATTCCGAAATGTTAAATTGAGGCCTAAAAATAGGAGAAAGTATTTGGAGATGATAAGAAAAAAGGTATTGATTGCTGAAAACGATACTAACGGTCAGTCAAATCATATATGCAAAGTGTTTATTGAATCAGGCTGTCAGGTTAAAACCACGAATAACGGCCAAACCGCTTTTGAAGAAATCATCAGAGAACACTATGATATGGTTATAACGGACATGAATTTGCCACAGTCAGATGGGTTCGGCCTTTTAAAACGTATAAAAGAAGTCAATGCATCTTTGCCGGTTATTCTCATTTCAGCGAATGCCGGGGTCACGGAGGCGGTGGAGGCGATGAAACTGGGAGCGAAAGATTTCTTGTTAAAACCGTTGACGCCCCAAATGATAGAAATCATTGCCTCATACATATCCAATGGTTTTAATGCTACTGATAAGAAAGCATCTAATGGTAGATTTACAATAATAACAAAAAATAAGGAAATGATAAGGCTGTTACAGGTGGCAAAAGAGGTAGCAGACAGCAATGCATCCGTTTTTATTCAAGGAGAGTCCGGAACCGGCAAAGAACTGTTTGCCAGGTATATCCACAATTACAGCTCCCGAAAAGATAAAGCCTTTGTGGCCATAAATTGTGCCGCACTCCCTGAAACCTTGCTGGAAAGCGAACTGTTCGGCCACGAAAAGGGGGCCTTCACCGGTGCATTCTCCATGAAAAAAGGGAAGTTTGAACTGGCCAATCATGGAACGTTGCTCCTGGATGAAATCAGTGAGATGCATTATCAGCTTCAATCAAAACTCTTAAGGGTCTTGCAGGAAAGGGAGATTGACAGGCTCGGTGGAGCCGCTCCGGTACCCGTGGATGTTCGATTTATTGCCACCACAAACAGGGATATAGAAAAACAGATTGATGAGGGAAAATTCAGGGAAGATCTTCATTATCGCTTGCATGTTATACCGTTTTATTTGCCTCCATTGCGAGAGCGGAAAGATGATATTCCTTGGCTGGCAGATTATTTCGTCAAAAAATACTGCAGGATAAACAGACGCTCTGTCAACGGATTGACGAAAGAGGCGCTGACGTCACTGATGCAGATGTCATGGAAGGGAAATGTAAGGGAATTTGAGAATGTAATTGAGCGGGCGGTTCTTATGTGTAAAGGAGATTTTATTGACAGCGAAAATCTGTTTATAACTGAGAAGAATAGACAGCCCGAAAATTCAGCACATCTTTTCAAGCCGACAGTATCTTTGAAAGAAATGGAGAAAAATGTGATTTTCACCGCCCTGGACCAGACAAAGGGAAACAGGACCCATGCCGCCGAAATATTAGGGATAAGCGTTCGGACATTGAGGAACAAATTAAATGAATACAGAGAAAAAATGGAAATTCAATAAAATAGGCATGGAAATTGCTGATATTTTATTTTGTCCTGAAAAGCTTGGTCCTTTAGGCCGGGTCAGAGTTTTCCGGCTCTGCCTGAATAATCGCTGCAAGAGTGTGAAGTGAACTAAAGTTAAGGAATCCTGTCAATTATATAAAAACAGCGGAGCGAAGCGACACCATAACTTTAGGCATTTTAGATCATTTTAGATCACTTTAGGCACTTAATGAAAGGAGAATAGTATGCCGGATAACCTATCGTTTGGTAAAATATTCAATAACCTTGATAAGGCAATCGGCGTCACTCAGAAAAGAAACGCTGTTATAGCCAGTAATATAAGCAATATAGATACTCCAAAATACAGACCCAAAGATATTAACTTCAAAGAAGCTTTGGCACGGACCCTGGAAACCGATAATGAACTGAAGTTGAACAGAACAAATTCCGGGCATATGGATATAGAAATGAATCCTCAGGGAATCGAAACTTTTGAGGAAAAAGGAGAATGGAACGGTTATAACTGGGTCAATATAGATAAGGAGATGACAAAACTTACAGAAAATAATTTGATATACAGGGAAGCGGTTGAGACGCTTTTAAGAAAAATAGCTTTAATTAAAGAAGTCATTAAAGAAGGAGGACGATAGGATGAATTTTCTGGTTTGTCTTGAGACCAGCGCCTCAGGACTTTATGCTCAAAGAAAACGGATGGATATCATTGCAAGCAATCTGGCCAATATTGAGACGACCCGAACGGAAAAAGGGGGGGCTTACCGAAGGAAAATGGTGGTTATGAGCACAAAACCGCCGACCCAGAGCTTTGGCGATATTTTAGATTCAAGTGTTGAGGGAGTTCAAATCGAAGATGTGGTTGAGGATCAAAGCCCATTTAAAAAAGTGTATAATCCAGGCCATCCGGATGCGAATGATGAAGGGTATCTGCTCAAGCCGAATATTGATCTTGTTGTTGAAACCACAAACATGATGATGGCCAAAAGGGCGTTTGAAGCCAACATAGCGGTTGTTAAAGCGACAAGAAAGATGGCCATTAAAGCACTTGAAATAGGGAGATAACCCATGAATGATCTAAAAATTGGAAATTTACACCAGGTGGCACCCAAAATTAATGAAACCGTTAAACCCGGAAGTCGGACAGAGTTCGGCAAAGTTATAAAGGGGGCTGTTGACAGGGTCAATGGACTGGAAAGAGAGGCAAATCGATCGATTGTGGATCTTCTGAACGGCAAAGCGGATATTCATGAGACAATGATAAACCTCCAGAAGGTCGATATATCGATGCGCCTGCTCCTTACCATAAGAAACAAAGCTGTGGAGGCATACAGAGAAATAATGCATATGCAGTTTTAAAATGCCTGAAGTGAGCTAAAGTTTAGGCAAAAAACACATATGTGAATAACAAACTTCAAGTTTCAAGTCGCCAATTACGAGGAGGCTGCCAGAATGAATGAGTCGGTCAGACAATTTTTTAATTTATTAAATTCACTCCCTATTTCTAAAAAGATCAGTATGGTCTTTGTTATTATTCTTGTGGTTACCGGATTTGCCTTAATGTTTTTTTGGACAAATCAGGAAAATTATCAAGTGTTATTTTCCGATCTTTCCCAGAGGGATGCAAGTGCTATTGCCTCCAAGCTAAAGGAAAGAAACACCCCATACAGGGTTGAGGGCGGCGGCACTATGATAATGGTCCCGGAAGAAAAAGTATACGAATTGCGCCTGTCCCTGGCGGGTGACGGTCTGCCGAACGGGGGTAATGTGGGCTTTGAAATATTTGACCATACAGATTTTAAAACCACTAAATTTGTACAGGAATTGAATTACCGGAGAGCCCTGCAAGGTGAGCTGGCAAGAACCATAAACCGGTTTAAAGAGGTAAATGATTCCAGAGTGTTTATCGCTATTCCTAAAGAATCTCTTTTTATCGAAGACCGTAAGCCGGCATCAGCGTCAATTCAGTTGGATTTGCGGTCAAACTTACCCCCTGCAAAACTTACTGCAATAGTACATCTTATTGCCAGTGCCGTTGAAGGACTCGAACCGGAACATGTCACGGTCGTCGATACAAAAGGGAGGCTTATCTTTAAGGGTGGGACCGGTGATGAATCTTCATCCGAACTCAGCAATACGCAGTTAGATTATAAAACCAATGTTGAAAGTGAGATAAAAACAAACGTTCAAAGTATGCTGGAAGGGATTGTAGGTTCCGGCAAGGCAATCGTTAGAGTAACTGCCGAAGTCGATTTTGATAAGATTACCTTAAGTGAGGAGGAATATGATCCATCAGCAGCCGCTGTCAGAAGTTCGAGGAATATTGAAGAGGTTATGCAGGCAGGTGAAAAGGAGAATAACGTTGCGCAGACATTAATTGACAAGAGAAGAGGTGTTGTACCGTCACCAAATCAAACCCAGAATAAAAAGACGAAAAAAGACGTTGCCACAAATTATGAAATTAATAAAATCATAAGGACAACATTAAAACCCGCAGGAGAAATTAAACGACTTTCAGTTGCCGCAATCATTGATGGGAATTATGAGCTGGAAAAATTAGAAGATGGAACAACCAAAAGAAAATACATCCCGAGAAGTGAAGAGGAAATTAAAACATTTCAAGAAATAGTTAAAAAAGCCATGGGGTATAATGAAGACAGAGAAGATCAGGTCTCGGTAAGTTCCATTCCTTTTGCAGGATCAGCGCCCATGGAATACAATGCTGAAACAAAAGTCAGCAAATTTGATCAAATAGTAAGTATCGTAAAAGACTACAGAAGAACAATTGTAAATTTTCTGTTGGTGGTCATGGTTTTTATGCTAATTGTCAAACCGTTATTAAAAAGTGTTAAAAATATCACTAAAGACGTTACCGTTCAACTCAAGGAATTTGCATCAGATTCTGATAAATATGATCGGCTTTCGGATTCAAAAGAAATGGGTCGGATAGAAAGGGTTCGTGAAATAAGTAACAACGACCCGGAAAAAGTTCAACAACTGGTTAAAGGATGGATAGGTGAATAAAAAAAAATGGCGAATATAAAATTAAGTACCGATAAATTAACAGGACCACAGAAGGCGGCTATTTTTTTGCTGACCATAGGAGAAGAATTTACAACAACATTTTTCAAAAATTTAGATGAGAAAAATATAAAAAAAATCGGGCAACATATGGCTGAAATAAATCATATTCCTTCTGATGTTTTAAACTCGGTGATGGACGAGTTTTTAACAAATGTCAAAGGAGACAGAGACATTATGATTTCCGGAGAGAACTTTCTTAAACAGGTTGTGAATAAAAGCTTGGATAAAACAACTGCAAGTGAGATTTTCAAGGTTATAGGGGGAGAGGGTGGCAGCGTTCCTTTTAGTGACTTGGCCTACATGCCGGCAGATAAGCTTGTGGGTATAATTCAAGGGGAGCATCCTCAAACAATAGCCCTGGTGCTGAGTTATCTTCCCCATGAAAAGGCTGCGGAAGTTCTCAAGTTAATCTCTGAAGAAGTCAAGGTAGACATTGCTTTAAGGATAGTGAAAATCGGGCAAGTCGATATTGATGTTGTAAATGAACTGGATAAGGTGCTTAAAAAAGAGATTTCCAAAATTGGGGGATCAACTAAAAAAATTGATGGGATAGAGATCCTGGCCAATATTTTGAATTCTGTTGATGGAAATACAGAGGAGTTAGTCCTCTCCCATATAGAAGAAGAGGATGATAGCCTGGCAGAAATGGTAAGACAAAAAATGTTTGTTTTTGAAGATCTTTTGCAGGTTGAGAACCGAAATTTCAGGGATATCCTGCAGAATGTGGATAACCAAGTATTGATAAAAGCATTAAAAACCACCTCTGAAGAGATGAAAAATAAGATATTTAGTAATTTATCGGAGAGAGCTTCGGAAATGTTAAAGGAAGATATGGAGGTCATGGGTCCGGTTAAATTGAGTGAGGTTGAAGAGGCTCAGCAAGAGATTATCAAAACAGCAAAGAGACTTGAGTCGGAAGGAAAGATTGTTTTAGCCAAGGGTAGTGATGATGTCTTTGTATAAAAAATCAGAAAATGAATCAGAACATATAGAATCCTGGACAAATTACCATATGAAGTTTTTTGAACATGATGAACTTGTTGATAAAAAAGACGATTATGGGTTTATATCCCTTCAAGCCGGAGAGCTAAAGCGAGCGGAGTTTGTTCCTGTCGAAGGATACCCGGACCGTCAAAACAAAAGAAAAATGGGGAAGGATGAAACGAGCCATGCACACGAAAATGTGTCTCTGATCGAGCAGGACGCATATGAAAAAGGCTTTGTTCAGGGGGAAAAAGACGGTTTTGAGTTAGGAGAAAGAAAGGCAAACAAGGTCATTGAAAATATAGAGAAACTTTTTGATGAGATGAGCACTCTCAAAAAAGAGATATTAAAGCAGCATGAAAAGGAAATATTAGATTTAAATTTTGCCATTGCTGAAAAAATTGTCCATCATCTGACAAGATTTGATGAAGGGGGAGTAAAAGAGGCTGTTTTTAATGCGCTGAATCTTGCGATTGAAAAGAGTGAGATTGTTCTCAATGTCAACCCGGAAGATTACGATTACATTGAAGAATTAAGACCGGATCTTTTTAAGAAATATAAAGAACTTAAATCAATAACAGTTACTTCTGACCCTTCCATCACAAGAGGGGGGTGTTTTTTGAAAACGCCGTATGGTGATATTGATGCCGGGATTGAAACCCAGCTTGAAAAAATATATCAGTGTCTGCAAGACACTTTCAACGAAAAAGAAAATGAATGACATAAAAGCAAATATCAGATGGGATAAATATATAGATGCTGTAAGTTCATGCCGTCCTATAAAACTGTGTGGCAAGATAGTCAAAGTTGCAGGAATCGTTGCCGAAGCCAATGGACCGGGGCTGAGTGTGGGAAGTCTTTGTGACATACAAAATTCAGAGGGGCGAAATGTACAGGCGGAAGTGATAGGATTTAATGACAAAAGAGTCATTGTGATGCCTTTTGGTGAAATCAGGGGGATTGAGCCCGGAAGCCGAATCGTCGATGTAAGTAAAAAACCCTCCGTTAAAGTTGGAGAGGGATATTTAGGAAGAGTTATAGACGGTCTGGGTTGCCCGATAGATAACAAGGGGCCGATAACGTCCGAAGTAGAATATCCCATATATGGAAATGTTCTCAATCCTTTAAAAAGAGAGATTATTCATCAAGAGATCGATGTAGGTGTTTGTGCCATTAATGCTTTGCAAACCCTGGGAAAGGGCCAGAGAATCGCTATAATGGCAGGGTCAGGCGTTGGAAAGAGTGTTTTGATGGGCATGATATCCAGGAATACTGCTGCGGATGTAATCGTAATTGCTCTTATTGGAGAGCGGGGCAGGGAGGTGAGGGAATTCATAGAAAGGAGTCTTGGTGAAGAAGGGCTTAAAAAATCGGTTGTTGTGGTTGCAACATCTGATTCTCCGGCTCTTGTCAGAATAAGAGGGGCTCATCTGGCCACAACAATCGCTGAATATTTCAGAGATAAAGGATTGGATGTAATCCTTATTATGGATTCGATTACCAGATTTGCAATGTCATTAAGAGAAGTTGGATTGGCTGCAGGGGAACCCCCTTCGGCAAAAGGGTATACCCCGAGCGTTTTTATCCAGATACCCAAGCTGTTAGAGCGTGCCGGAACCATTGAAAAAAAAGGCAGTATTACAGGGGTGTATACGGTTTTGGTTGAAGGGGATGACATGAACGAACCCATAGCGGATGCGGTTCGTTCCACCGTAGATGGTCATATTGTGCTGTCGCGCAATCTTGCCCACAAAGGGCATTACCCAGCTATAGATGTTCTGGCCAGTCTTAGCAGGGTAATGGGAGATATTGTAAGTCGCGAACACCTTGATAGTGCTAAAAAGTTGATCAAGGTAATTTCAATTTACAGGGAAGCCGAGGATTTGATTAATATAGGCGCCTATGTTAACGGCAGCGATCCCAGGATAGATTATGCCAAGAAGATGATTGGCAAGATTAATACATTTCTTCGGCAGGATATTAATGATAAGATAACTTTTAAAGAAAGTGTTAAACGCTTGAATGCGTTGTTTGCAGAATGATTAGAAGATGAAACCATTTAAATTTCGACTCGATAAGATACTCGGCTATAGAAAACACTTAAATAAAATAGCACAGATAGATCTATTTAATGCAAGAAATGAGTGTATCAGAAGGGAAAAAGAAGTTAAAAGGTTATCCGAAAAAAGAAAAGAAATCGCAAAAAGCTGTGGTGATGAAGGACTTAAAGGAATAGATGTTCCCAGATATAAAATATACCAAGCATACCTGTATAAGATGATGCATGACCTTGAATCGGCTCGTACTCGCCTAAAACAAGAAAAGGAGAATGTAACAGCCAAAAAAGCTATTTTAGCAAATCAGTCGATTAAGAAAAAGACTTTGGAGACGCTGAAGGATTTGCAGCATAACAAGTACATGGAATTGTCAGAAAAAGAAGATCAAAAAACCCTGGATGAGATCGTTATAACCGGAAGGGGGCGAAGAATATGAAGTTGCGAACACAGATTCTTCTGACGTTTTTAATTGTTATAAAACTAGTACTGGGCTCAGTTTTTATGTACCGAATAGGCCTGGGTCCCCTTTTTAGCGACGCGAATGCCATAGCGGCGGAACAAGCAAAAGATACTGAGGTAAGCGCTAAGAAAGATGAAAAAAAACCCAAAGAAGAGACAATCGACTTGAAATATCTTATTTCAAAGAAGCTTGAGATAGAAAAACAAGAAAAAAGTGTTGCGGCAAAAAAGGCGGAACTGTTATCCATTCAGGATGAGATAAATAAAAAAATTTTAAAACTTACTCAATTAAGAGATGAAATCAGATCTGAAGTTGCCAAAAAGAAGGCGGTTGAAGAGCAAAAATTCAAGCATCTTATAAAAGTATATTCCACGATGAAACCACAGAATGCTGCAGAGTTGGTTGAAAGGCTTGACATCAAACTGGCCATAGAACTTATGTCCAAGATGAAGGGAGACGCAGTAGGGAAGATACTGTCATTTGTCAAAATAGAAAAGGCGGCAGAAATAAGTGAAGGGCTTGTTAAAAGAAAATAAAAATTTGTGAAGGTCAGCAGTTACCGGAATTGGGCAAAAGGGAGTGTTTTGCAACGGTCTCAAATATGACGGTTTCGTAAAAAGTTCAAATTCAAGGCGTGCAAATTTTGCAATCATGAGGCGTACTTTTCGTACGTTGAATGATTACGAAATGCAGCACAACGAAGAAGTTGGGCTTTTTACGAAGCCGTCAAATGTAAATATCAATTAATGCTCCCTTTCTCCGGGAGGTATCAGAGTTGCGCTCTGTTTCGATGTCCATGATTAACGGTTTCTGGCGATTTTGAGAGAGAAAATGTGCAGAAGTTTCTTTTTGAAGGGCGTTATCACCGGCCAACGGAATTACTATTAATGGCCAATTATTGATAATATCAACCGTCATTCTTACTCCTTGATCCAATCTATTCCTAATTACTATATAATATTAAATATAAAAAATCAAGATTTTGTTCAAAGTAGGCAATATTTTCCTTTCCGCACAGTTTCATCAGGAAAAAATTTTCCTTTTGAAAATTCACTTTTCGATAAATTAATTCCTGCCATATTATAACTAACTGAATATAAAGAAATTATAAAAATCGATGGGTTTTGGTACAATCTTTGCTAATAAAATATGAAAATATTTAAAACGGTAAAGGCTAAACGTTTCGCAAAATACTTTTTACGAGTATATTCGAGTTGAAAATAGTTATGAACCCAATGCTTTTAAAAACAGCCTCATTAGGTAATGACTGTAAAACAGTCCATAATAATAATCACGGGAAATTTAAAACCAAGGGTGATTTTTTGTCAAACATTCTGGCCAACCTGGGCCGGAGTCAAAAAAGTCATTTTAACGGGCAAAATCACCATCACCTGAAAGGGTTGTCCTCAGATAACAAAGGTCCCCGATTTTACCTTGAATCGTTCCGAAAAGGTCTTTTAGCAACGGGAAAACCGTTGGATAAAATTTCTTTAAATACAGAGGACCTTCCTTTATTGAAAAAACTTCTTTTGCAATGCGGCTTTTCAGAGCAAAAAGCGGATAATTTTTTGAAGGAACTGAAAATTAGTAACCCGTATGGTGAAATAAATCTTGCGAATTTTTTTCAAAAGATAGGGGAGCTTGACCCGCCGGAACAAACGGAAAAAAATGAAAAACAGACTTGTATGATAGAACCGTCCGCAATCCCTCATATGGAATCAATACTGAGAAACTTTGGCCTGACACCCAAAGAGCTTGACACTATTTTCAGCGCAGCAAAGGTTGACGGCGGGGGGGTGGATCTGAAAAGATTTGCAATAAAATTAAAAGAGATCAGCAACCGGTTATCGGACAAAATCCAAAAGATTAAAGACCATGATACGGTCAAGCAAATCTCAAATAAAATGGAGACAATGGGTCTGAATCTATCGGACAAGGCCAAAGCCGGTAACATCTCCATAGAAGATTTCATCACATCACTGGAAGAGATGACAAAAAGGCAGGGCAAAGAGAATAGTCCGCCGCATGAATTGAAATCCACCATGGACCGGTTGCTCGAACGGGTAGTTATATCAGGAGAAAAACAAAAATTCGTAGTTTCCCCGCAGGCAGATGCTAATTTTAAACTTCATAATCATATTGCAAAACAACGGATAAACGAAAAAGGCGAATCCATAGATAATGGGAGCTTATTAACTAATCTAAATGAAGAAAGTGGAAAAACAAATAATATTGGGCGGCAAGATATTGAATTCACGAATTATGCAAAAAAGGCCGAGCTGTTTTCAAATTCAACCGGCAGCAAGGGATTTCAAAACAAGACCGGCAAAGAAGTCCATGATATGAAATCGGAAACCAGAATCATGGAATCCTCTCAACAGAGTGCCGTTTCTAACTTTTCAGACTCGATTAATGCAGTTGAGAGAAATGATAACTCCTTGAAGGCCCCACTGCCAACTTATCTTATTGATCAGGTAGGGAAGCAGATATCCAGATCTATTCTAAGGGGTGACAGGATCGTAAGATTACAATTAAATCCCCCTGAGCTTGGAAGAGTGAAGATCATGATTGATATTAAAGACAATGCGTTAAAGTTGGGAATGATCGCCGAACATAGCTCGGTAAAAGAAATTTTACTGTCCAATGTACACGAACTCAAAGAAGCCTTGGCATCACAGGGGATAAAGCTCGAAAACATCAATATCCAGATCAACACCGGCTTTGGACAATCCATGGCAGGTTCAAAAGGATGGATGAATGAGGGGAAAAGATGGAATCAGAATTCCGGTGGGGGAGGGTTTATGTCCGAGAATAATGCGGAAGTCTTACAATCAGATCCGCTGAAGATGGCCGCCGGCAACCATTTACTAAATTTAGTGGCATAATAAAATGGAAGAAAGGAGGGACTGATTCATGTCCATACAAGGAATTAATACAGATTACGGAGGAACATCTATTCCGGCTACACAAACATCTTCCGGAAACGATACCGAAGATATTGGAATAGATCAATTTCTGACACTATTTATCGCCCAGATTAAGAATCAGGATCCGCTGAGTCCGCTCGACAGCGCTGAATTTAGCGCTCAACTGGCCCAGTTTACCAGCGTTGAACAGCTATACGGAATGAATAGTAGTTTATCCGATATTAAGGAAATGCTTAACGACCAAGGGGGGCAACAAGATCTGATTGCGTTGATCGGCAAAACGGTTAAGGCTGATGAAAATACGATTTCAGTTGAAAACGGAGCCGTGTTATCCGGTTTTTACAACCTGGATGAAAGCGCAGATACTACGGTGAGTGTTTATGACACCAATGGGTTGAAAATCCGAACCCTTTATTCCGGATGGAAGGATAAGGGGGAGCACAATATCAATTGGGACGGCAGGGATGAAAGTGGAGAGATCGTTCCGGACGGCGCCTATACCTTTGAAGTTATGGGCAGAGATGAAAATGGTTATTATGTTGGAGCAAGCACCTATATCTCCGGAGAGGTTACCGGTGTGACATATAAATACGGCGATTCTTATCTAACGATCGGTGATAGATTGATTAATAAGGATAATATTGTTGAAGTAACCAAAACAACGACAGAAAACTAAGGAGGGAAATAAAATGTCTTTATCAAGTTCACTTTTCTCGGGAATCAGCGGACTGAGCACCCTGGGTAATGCCATGCAAATCATAGGAGATAACATTGCCAACGTCAATACCATTGGGTTTAAGGGGAGTTCTTTTACATTTCAGGATCTTTTAAGCCAGTCGGTTGCCACACTGTCCGGGACATCTCAGGTGGGGAGGGGAACCGCCCTGGGAGAGATTACTTCCTCTTTCCAGCAGGGCTCATTTGAATCCACAGGAAATACCACGGATTTGGCCATAGGCGGTGCAGGATTTTTTGTATTAAAAGAAGCCGGCACTTTAAATAATTTTTATTCCAGAGCCGGTAATTTCAGTTTTGATCAGAACGGCTACCTGGCAAACCCCGAAGGTTATATTGTACAGGGATGGGAACTGGATGCCAACGGCAATGATGCGGGGTCAATAACCGATGTCGCTATGAGCTCTTTTACCTCACCCCCTTCAGCCACCGATAATATTGAGGTGATTGTGAACCTGGACTCCGATGGTTCTGACAATTCATCAGGAGGTGATGACTCTCTGGCCCTTGCCTGGGATGCCACAGAGACGACACCCATAGCTGAAGATGCTTATGAATACCTGACTTCACTGCGTGCGTATGATTCCCTGGGGAGCACTCATGATATCACCTTGTATTTTGACAAGGCCGACACTGATTCGGCCTATGAATTTATCGTTACGTGCAACCCGAGTGAAGACTTCAGGACCAACGCATCTGGTACTGTCTTAGCAGAATCTTCTGATGATTATGCGGGATTGTTGGCCAGAGGGCTGATCGAATTTGACAGTTCCGGATCAATGACTGAGCTATCTCTTTCGCAGATTGATCCGTCCGACGGGAGTCCTGTCGAGCAGACGGTGGAAAGCCATCTCTCAAACGGTTATTTTACTCTTGATACGGTTTTTTTCTCAGGAGCGAGCACCCAGAACATTGAGCTTAATTTGGGGACGAGATATAATGGCTCCACCTGGGCCAACAGTTCTCTTTCCACGTCACAGTATGCCACTGCTTCGACAACCACTTTTCAGTCGGCCAACGGCTATGGCGCCGGTGACCTTGAAGGGGTGAATGTGGATGTGGACGGTGTGATCACCGGGAGTTATTCCAACGGGGAACTTATTCCTTTGTACCGGGTGGGTCTGGCAAAATTTCAAAATGAACAAGGACTGTTTAAAGAGGGCGGAAATCGGTTTAGCGAGACAAGGGAAAGCGGCAGTGCAATTACCAACCGACCGGGAACCAATGGGCTGGGAAGCATCGCCCCGAATGCGTTGGAGCAATCAAATGTAGACATCGCCACTGAGCTGGTCAAAATGATTACCACCCAGCGAGGCTTCCAGGCGAATTCAAAAATTATTACCGTGACGGACCAGATGCTTGCGGAACTCATTAATATCAAACGGTAAGGTTTAATAGGTAAAACGGTTCAAGGTTGAAGATCCCGTTTTCAAAGAAGGTGAGAAGGTGAGAACGTCAGAAGGTTGTACAGTCTCAGAAAAGCCGACCTTCTCACTTTCTGACCTTCTCACTTTCTGACCTTCTCAACTTCCGGTCCTGTGTCCCTATATTACAACCCTGAACCTTTCGGTTTACTCGGATCAAACTCACCCACATTAGAGAGGCAGATGTCAAAATATTGACATCTGCCTTAATTCTTGACGCCCCTTAACTGACAAGTCTTTTTCAAACACAGACAACGTCCTTATATCTCCCTGTAATATCTATCATATCTTCTTCTTATAAAAAATAATCCTTTCAAAAAGAAGAATGGCACAAAGGTTGCTGTATATCCGGGCAACGCTTTTTGTTTTATAACCCTTCGTCAGATTTTTACGACATTAAGGAAATATTATGGATATTGCAACTGTATTGGGTATTCTCTCTGCAACCGGCCTTGTGCTTGGCGCCATTTTTATGGGCTCGGGGCTGAATGTATTTATAAATATACCTTCTTTGTGCATTGTTGTGGGAGGCACCATAGGCGTAACATTGGTTGCTTATCCCTTAAAAGATTTTCTCAGTGTTATCAAAGTGGTGCAAAAAGCAATTTTTACTAAAAATATATCCGCTAAAGAACTTATATCCAAGTTTACGGATTTTGCCAAAATAACTCGCAAAGAAGGGATTCTGGCTTTAGAAAGCGAAATAAAGGAAGTTACGGACGAATTCTTTAAAAAAGGGGTCCAGCTTTCTATCGATGGATTGGAGCCCCAACAGATCCAGAATATTCTGGATACGGAAATTGAATTTGTTAGAGACAGACACAAGCTTGGTGCTGATCTTTTTACCTCCATGGGGACGTTTGCTCCTGCCATGGGAATGATCGGCACGCTTATAGGATTGGTGCAGATGCTGCAGAGCATGGACGACCCGAGTACGATCGGGCCGGCCATGGCGGTGGCATTGCTCACAACCTTCTATGGTTCGCTCATGGCCAATATTTGTTGTATGCCGATCGCAGGAAAGCTTAAAACTCGCAGCAAAGAAGAGATGTTGACCAAAGAGATGACGATTCAGGGGATAATATCCCTTTCCAATGGCGACAATCCAAGGATTCTTGAACAGAAACTCCTGGCATTTCTACCGCCTGTCAAGGAGAAGGATTGATAAGGCATGGATAAAAATAAAAAGAAAAAAATTGATGATGACGGGGCGGATATTGGAATGGTGATGACCGTTTCTCTTTTTCTCATACTTTTAACTTTCTTTATTTTACTCAATTCTATTGCGGTGCTTGATGAACACAGATCTCGCATGGCTATAGGATCGTTGATCGGTGCATTTGGCGGATTGCCCGGAGGATTGTCACCCATGGAGACGGGAAAATCGATTATGCCCCCTTCGGCGCCCATGGTTAAAGACGAGTTAAGCCTTGAAAGACTTTTGTCCTACATGAATAAAGAGACGACAACCTGGCCGAGTGACATCAGAGTAGAAAAAGTGGGGGACAAGCTCATGATTACCATAAATGAAAAGGTTCTCTTTAGCGAAGACCGATCTGAATTCAAACCCTCTATATTACCGGTTTTAGATAAATTATGCGGCATTATAAACAAGGAGAATTATCCGGTAGAAATAGTCGGGCACACGGACGATATACAGGCCGGGGGTAAAGGATTTAAGTCTAACTGGGAACTTTCGGCACTCATGGCGATTCAATTAGTGAAATATTTCGTATCAAAAGGTTCGGTTTCGCCAAAAAGGCTGAATCCATATGGATGTGGGGAGTTCAGGCCGACTTCACCCAATAACACCCGGCAATCGAGGTTCCAAAACAGAAGAGTGGAAATTATTTTGAATTATAAAGCGCCGAATTACATTAAAAGGATCTTTAGAAAAAAACCATCCGGTTTCTTCACCTACAAGAAGTTTGACTTTAAAATATTTTAAATAGCCGCAAAAAAGGAAAAAGATGTGAGCAAAGATGATATTGATCCCAATGCCTGGATGGTGACATTTGCGGACCTGGTTATGCTTCTTCTCACATTTTTTGTATTGTTGCTCACTATGTCTTCAATGGATACAAAGAAGCTGCGGAACCTTATGACTCACTTTACTGAATCAACCGGAGTACTTGAGTTCGCAGGATCCGGGGAGGTCTCTGATTTCTCATCTTTTATATCGAAATATAATGATAGCGACAGCATGTTGGTGGTTGATCAAAAAAAATTCTTTACTGAAATAAATATATCTCCGGCAATTAAGAATATGTTAAAAAATATTAATGGGAAAATAGATCTTTCAGATGATGAGAGGGGGGTTGTGCTTGCGTTTAATGAAAACATCCTTTTTGAAGCCGGAAAAGCTTCATTAAAAAAGGAAATATCTCTCGTTCTCGATGAAATTGCCGATGCGATATATGAATGCCCTAATGATATTCTGATTATGGGGCATACAGATAATATTCCGATTAAAAGTAAGTTATATAAAACAAATTGGGAACTATCAGCATACAGGGGGCTTTCGGTTCTATACTATTTTTTAAAGGAAAAAGGGCTGTCACCGTCACGTTTTTATGTCGGGGGCTACGGTTCTTTCCGAGCAGTATATCCAAACGACACTGCGAAGAGCCGATCGATGAACAGGAGAGTAGAGATAATATTTAAGCATGTGAAGGAGGGATAAATGGCAGAGGAGAAAGAAGAAGTCAAAGAAAACGAAGAAGAAAAGCCAAAAAAATCAAAACTAAAGCTGATAATAATAGGAGGGTTAATACTACTTCTGGGCGTTGGTGGATTTTTTGGATATAGCAAGTATAAAAAATCAAATGAAAACAAAGCTGAAAAAGAGAAACAGGTGAGTATCATAATTCCTTTAAAGTCATTTGTAGTTAACTTGTTTGATAAGAGAGGCATGGGTAAAAGATACTTGAAAATCAGCATGGAGCTTGAGGTCGGCAAAGAAGAAGATCGGGTGAAGGTTGAAAATAATATACCCCAACTCAGAGATACCGTACTTATTCTTCTTTCGAGTCAGACATTGAAAGAGGTTAATACAATGGAAGGGAAGCTTGAATTAAAAAATGCAATTATATTGAGGATGAATCAGATACTTGGAAATAAAACAGCTCGAAGGATATATTTTACAGAATTTGTGGTGCAATAATGGCAAACGTTTTATCACAGGATGAGGTTGATTCTCTTCTAAGCGGGATAAGTGAAGGGTCGGTTGAAACTGAGACAGACATACCTGAAAAAGGCGAAGAGATAAAGACATATGATTTTAGTATACCGGCCGGACCCTTACATCTCGGAATGCCCGCTCTGGGTATTATAAATGAAAGGCTTGTCGGTTTTTTGAAGACAAGCCTTCCCATACTAAGCAGGAATGTGGTCGATGTTAGCCTAACGTCTACCGAGTCTGTTAAATTCAATGAGTTTTGTCTTTCTCTCCCTGTGCCGTCGAGTCTTAATATATTTAGCATTGAACCCTTGAGGGGGCATTCTCTTGTTGTTCTGGAAGGCAATCTGGTGTTTTCCTTTGTTGATAGTTTGTTTGGAGGTAAGGGAGTTAGTCACGTCAAACTTGAAGGAAGATGTTTTACGGCAATTGAGACAAAGATTGTGGAAAAAATAGTTAAAATAATCCTTGGCGACATACAGCAGTCATGGTCAGACGTATATGATGTTAATACTGTTTTTTCTCATTCGGAGATGGATCCCCAGTTTGCAGGAATTGTTAAACCTGAAGATGTGGTTATTGTAAATAAATTCGAAGTAGAACTCGAAAACGTATCCGGGATAATTACTATTTGTATTCCTTATTCCAGCATTGAGCCGATAAGAGACAGGCTCAAAACAGGTTTTCAAGATGAAGTCAAAGAGGTAGATAAGGAGTGGAGAAGGTATATTGAGAAAAAGATAATGGATATGGATATGGAATTGAGTTGCACAATGGGGACGGCAAATATTAAAGCAGAGGAGCTGCTGGGACTGAAGGTTGATGATGTGATAATTTTAGATCAGAATTCGGGCGATAATACTATTGTTAAAATTGAAGGTATTCCGAAATTTAAAGGTTCTCCGGGCTCCTGTAATAACAGAAAAGCTGTAAGAATAAGTGAGAGAATAAAAGAGGGGTAAAAGATGGATGATTCAAATGATAAAATAGAAGAAAACAATAAGGCGAATTCATCAAAGGATAACGGATCTGCGAAGAGTGAGAAATATGATATGGACCTTATTCTTGATTTGCCACTCGATGTTTCTGTGGAATTGGGCAAGGTTAAGATGCCGGTAAATGAATTGCTGCAGATAGGTCGGGGATCCATATTGGAGCTGACCAAACCGGTTAGCGATCCCCTCGATATATATATAAACAAAAAATTAATTGCAAAAGGTGAAGTTGTTATTCTGGATGATAAATTTGGAATAAGAGTGGTTGATATTATCAATCCCGTTGATCGGGTTAAGTCTTTGGTATGATCCGCAGATGAGGTGAAAAGGATGTTCGAAATGGACGTTATAAACACGGGGATTAAGACCATTGCCATGCTTTTTATTGTACTTGGTTTTTTGTTCCTGGCCCTTGTTTTGATAAAAAAATATATTTTTCCAAAGAGAAAAGTAAAAGGTAATTTGACCATCAATGTCCTTTCTTCACTGCATATATCACCGAAAGAGAGGATAGAGGTCATAGAGGTTTCAGGTCAAAGGATTGTTCTCGGCATTACACCGGGAAGAATTAATTTTTTAACAAAACTTGATGGGTTAACTAAAGGAATAAATGGCAAGAATGTCAGCGAGAAAGAACATGGAATTAAGGCATAAAAGAAAAAGCAACATATTAATTATCCTCATTATCTCTCTTGGTGTCAGCATTCTACTGACAAAAAATGCTTGGGCCACTGATTTAATTTTACCTTCATTTCATATGGGGGTAGAAAAAAGTGGGGATCCCGGTGATGTTTCGGTGTTGCTCCAGATTGTCTTTTTATTAACGGTTCTCACTCTTGCACCATCTATCCTCATACTTATGACATCTTTCACCCGGCTGGCCGTGGTCTTTACCTTTTTACGGCAAGCGGTTGGAACGCAGCAAACACCCTCCAACCAGATCATTGCCGGGCTTGCTTTGTTTCTGACCTTTTTCATTATGATGCCGGTCTGGCAGAAGATCAACAATAACGCACTGCAACCCTATCTACATGAAGAGATTTCGCAGGGAGACGCCTTTAAGGAGGCCATGAATCCAATTAGAACATTTATGTTCGGACAGACAAGGGAAAAAGACCTGTCCTTATTTGTTAACATGGCAAAGATGAATAAACCAAAGAACAAAGATGACATTCCCATAACGGTTCTGATTCCGGCTTTTGTGATCAGCGAGTTAAAGACCGCTTTTATTATCGGGTTTGTTCTTTACGTCCCATTTCTGGTTATAGATATGGTTGTCGCGAGCGTATTGCTCAGCATGGGGATGATGATGCTTCCACCAATCATGATATCCCTTCCATTTAAATTAATGCTTTTTGTTCTGGTGGACGGATGGAATTTGATCGTAGGTTCCATGGTAAAGAGTTTTATAGGCGGATAAATATGACACCGGATTCTGTTATTACTTTTGCACAGCAAGCTATAAGAACGACCATACTTGTATCTGCGCCTATGCTGGGTCTGGCTCTTGTTGTAGGTCTGGCCATAAGTATTTTTCAGGCTGTGACACAGATTCAGGAGATGACATTAACATTTGTGCCTAAGATATTGGTCGTATTGCTGGCACTCCTTTTCTTTGCCAGCTGGATGCTTGATCAATTGATTCAGTTTACGGTGACGACCATTGAACAGATACCGTATTTTATAAGATAATAAAGGGAACAGTAATGGATATATTGACCATACCATATCAAGAATATAAGGCATTCTTTCTCGTGTTGATAAGAGTCAGTGCCATTTTGGTCATGTTCCCTTTTTTTAGTGCACGAGTTATTCCGACATTAATAAAAGCCGGGTTGGCCCTTATGATCACTATAGTCCTGTTTCCCGTTATCAATAATCAAATGGTAGCATTCCCCGGCACGTTATTGGGAGTGGCCCAGTTAATCCTGGCAGAGTTAATTATCGGCATGACTTTAGGGCTTATGGTTCAGATATTTTTTGAGGGGGTCAGGATGATGGGGCAAATGGTAGGATTTCAAACAGGCTTTGCAATCACCAACGTGCTTGATCCTCAAAGCGGCATGCAGGTCTCCATTTTTGCCAATACGGCATATCTTTTGGCCATTGTATTATTTCTTTTGTTGAACGGTCACCACATTTTACTCAACGCCGTAAAGAGCAGTTTTGACATTATAAATGTTGGATCATTCGGTTTAAACGTCGGGATGTTAAAAAAAATGACAAAAATATCCGGCGACATGTTTATTATTGCCGTGAAGATCGGGGCGCCGCCAATTGCCGCCCTGCTCTTTACAAACGTGGCTTTTGGGCTGATTACAAAACTCATGCCGCAAATGAACATTATGATCGTTGCATTCCCCGTTCAGATATGTATCGGGCTGTTTTTTTTCGGCATATCTTTAAATGTGCTTTTGGGATTCATGAAAAGCTATGTTGAAGGGCTCGGTCCTCTGTTAATTAATTCAATGAACTGGTTTAAGGTATAAGAAATGGCTGAAGAGAATTTTGGAGAAAAGACCGAACAACCCACTCCAAAGAAGAGAAAAGAACTCAGGGACAAAGGAGAGGTTGCAAAAAGCAGGGAATTGCCCTCGGTAGCCGTACTCCTGTCCGCTCTGATCTCCTTATCTTTTTTTGGATCCTATACCTACAGCCATATTCAGGTTATTATGAAAGAAGCATTTTCTCTTCCCACAATGAATGATCTGAGCATTCCCGAGTTTCTGATATTTGCTCAAGAGGTAATCACCAATTTTATACTGGCGTTATGCCCTCTTTTGGCAGCCATTTTTATCACGGCGATTTTATCTAATATTATGCAGGTCGGGTTTGTCTTATCCGGCGAGTCGATCATGCCCAAGCTGTCCAAAATAGATCCCATTAAAGGATTCGGGAGGCTTTTTTCCAAACAGGGTTTTATGGAATTGTTCAAGTCTTTGATCAAACTGGTCATTGTGAGCGGAATCGCCTATTTAACGGTAAAAGGTGAGATGAACACGGTTGCCCATTTAGGGGGAATGGAGCTAAATTCAATTTTTGCTTACATTTTTAAAATCTTTTTTAAAATCTTTATCAGATGCGGCATGGTAATGATTTTTCTGGCACTCATGGATTATGCATTCCAGAAATGGGACTTTGAGAAAAGAAACAAGATGACAAAACAGGAAGTCAAGGATGAATTTAAGAGGACGGAAGGCGACCCTTTGATAAAATCGAGAATAAAAAGCATTCAAATGGAAATGGCCAGAAAAAGGATGATGCAGGCTGTTCCTGAGGCGGATGTTGTTATTACAAATCCCACCCATCTTGCCGTGGCCTTAACGTACGATAGTTCTTCCATGAATGCTCCGAAATTAATTGCAAAAGGAGCGGGAAAGATCGCTAAAAAAATTAAAGACCTGGCAGAAGAACATGACATCCCGATTGTAGAAAACAGGGAACTTGCCCGGAATCTGAATTCCCATGTTGAGATCGGCCAGGAGATACCGCCCATATTGTTTCAGGCGGTCGCCGAGATTCTGGCTTATGTATATAAAATAAAGTCCAATCATTCACATGGATTGACATAAATAAATTTTAAGCGCTTAGGTGTAAATACTATGCTTTTGATAAAAAAAACATTTTCGCCACCAAGACACCAAGGCACGAAGATGAAATTTAACAAACTGTTTTCCTTTGTGTCTTTGTGTCTTTGTGGCAATTTTATTCGGTTTGTCCGAGTTGGGATATAATAATGGAACATGTTGTAGGATCAAAAGCAAATCCCGGAACATCCAGTGAATTGATTACGGTCATTGCCGTGCTTGGCGTGCTTGTGGTAATGATTATCCCATTACCCTCAATTATTCTCGATTTCCTTCTGGCATTGAATATTACCCTTGCGATAACCATACTGTTGATTGCCATGTATACCATAAAACCCCTGGACTTTTTCATATTTCCCCCGCTACTTCTGGTGACAACGCTTTTCAGGTTGTCTCTCAATGTGGCTTCTACACGGTTGATTCTGTTACATGGTAATGAAGGGGGCATGGCCGCGGGAAAGGTGATCAAATCATTCGGGAGTTTTGTAGTCGGCGGGAATTATGTGGTGGGAATGATTGTTTTTATTATTCTGGTTATTGTTAATTTTGTGGTTATTACAAAAGGTGCAACACGGATTGCTGAGGTTGCCGCACGATTTACACTCGATGCTATGCCCGGCAAACAGATGGGGGTTGATGCGGATCTGAACGCCGGACTCATAGATGAAGGTGAAGCAAAAGCTCGCAGAGCCATGATTACAAGAGAATCCGAGTTCCACGGATCAATGGATGGCGCTGCCAAATTTGTAAGAGGAGATGCTATTGCGGGTATAATTATTACCGCCATCAATATTATTGGTGGGTTTATTATCGGAGTGCTTCAACAAAAAATGTCTATTATCGATGCTGCTCAGAATTACACTCTTTTAACCGTGGGCGACGGATTGGTCTCCCAAATTCCTGCCCTTACCATATCGACTGCAGCCGGGATAGTTGTAAGCCGGGCGGCTTCACAAGAGACTATGGGCAAAGATTTTGCGAAACAGTTCTTAAATTATCCAAATGCTATATATGTTTCGGCGTTGACAGTATTCTTTTTCGGCTTGATCCCGGGGATGCCGCATATTCCGTTTATCTTACTTTCCATTCTAATTGGAGGAAGCGTTTATCTGCTTAGGGGGGGGAAAGAAGGATTAAAGATAAAAGAAATAGAGGAGAAAAAAAAGGAACCCGTGGAGGAGGGACCGGAACCCGTGGAGCATCTGCTTATTGTGGATCCTCTTGAACTGGAGGTGGGTTACGGACTCATTTCACTGGTAGATAGAGAACAGGGGGGGAAATTCCTTGACAGGGTTCGGTCCATAAGACGGCAGTTTGCACTTGAGATGGGTATGGTTATCCCCCCCATCCATATCAGGGATAATCTGCAGCTGAATTCATCCGAATATCAGATTCTTCTGAAAGGAGTAAAAATAGCGGGCGCTGAATTAATGATGAATCATTATCTTGCCATGGATCCGGGAGATATTAGCCGGAAAATAGAAGGTGTTGAAACAATAGAGCCTGCATTTAACATACCCGCGGTCTGGATACCGGAGGAACGCAAAGAGGAAGCAAAACTTTCCGGTTATACCGTGGTTGATGATGCAACGATAATGGCCACCCATCTTACGGAGGTTATTCGAAAGCACGCCTCTGAATTGTTGGGAAGACAGGAGGTTCAGAACTTGCTGGACAACTTAAGCCGATCCTGTCCAAAGGCGGTTGAGGAACTGGTGCCGAATCTCCTTTCTTTGGGTATTTTGCAAAAGGTAATGCAAAATCTTATAAAGGAACGAATATCCATCAGAGATCTGTTGACTGTTGTTGAGACCCTGGCTGATTATGCGGTTTTGACAAAAGATCCGGACCTGTTAACCGAATACGTAAGGAATAAACTTTCAAGATCCATTATCAGCCCGTATATAGGAGAGGATGGTTTTTTGAAACTGATAACAATGGATCCGGGTGTAGAGGATTTATTGCTTCAGGGGATTCAGAAAGCGGAACATGGTTCATATCTTTCCATTGATCCAAAGATAGCAGATTCGATTATTGCTTCTATTAAGCAGGAGGCGGAAAAAGCCATGTCAAAGAATATTCAGCCGATCCTTCTGACATCCCCTGTAATACGAAGGCATTTAAAGAAAATGGTGGAATATTTTATTCCTTCATTAATGGTACTTTCGCAGAGCGAGCTATTGAGCGATATCGGGTTTAAATCAATTGGAAAGGTAAGTTTAAGTTATGCAGGTTAAAAAATACCAGGCTAGGACAATTAAAGAGGCAACTGCTAAGGTTAAGAATGTGCTTGGACATGATGCCATGATTATTTCTACAAAGAAAATAAAGGGGAACGGTAAAGATGGTCTGTTTGAGATCGCTGCAATACCGCCGAAAGATGATATTTCAAGTGAACATTCGGATCTTTTTGGGGAAGTAAAATCAGAGCTCATGAGCATAAAAGAGATGCTTTATCTCGTGAATCATTGCGGCGGTTTTTCAGAAAAACTGTTATTGACTCCCGGAATTCTCAATGTCTATGCAAGAATGATAAAAAACGGAGTTAATGATTATTATGCGCGACTCTTTTTAGAAAGGACGGGGGCGTTTAACGGGCATTCTGATGACGGTATGAAAAATTTTAAGGAAAAAGTCTTCAAAGAGATAATGCAGGTCATAAAAACAAAAGATCCCTTTGACGTCGCAGATAACCGCCGGTTAATAGCAGCCTTTATCGGTACAACAGGGGTTGGTAAAACCACAACCATTGCAAAGCTTGCTGCACAGCTCATGCTGAAATCTGGGAAAAAAGTCGGCTTAATTTCAATAGACGCCTATCGAATAGGAGCTATGGAACAGCTCAAGACATACGCGGACATTTTGGGGATCCCTTGTTTTCGAGCATTTAAAAAAAAGGATTTGCTTTTCGCCCTTAAAAATATGGAAGGAAAAAATGTTATATTGATCGATACTGCCGGACAGAGCCAGTATGACATGTCTCGGATCGAAGAACTAAAGAGAATGATGCCGGGCGATATGAATATCAGCACGCATCTTCTTTTGAGTGTCGCTACTAGGGAGTCTGAGATGAACAAGGCGGCCGTTAATTTTAGCGCCCTAAAATATCTAAGCTATATATTTACCAAGACGGATGAAACAGAAAGATGTGGTTCAATTATAAACCAGGTCATGAAATTAAATTTACCTATCTCTTATATAACAAACGGTCAAAAAGTACCTGAAGATATTGAGCGAGCGGATCGAGAAAAGATCTTAAAATTATTATTGAGTAAAAATTGACGGTTTCGTAAAAAGTCCAACTTCTGCGTTGTGCTGCATTTCGTAATCATTCAACGTACGAAAAGTACGCCTCATGATTACAAAATTTGCACGCCTTGAATTTGAACTTTTTACGAAACCGTCTAAATCGGACTTTTTACGAAGCCATCAAAGTTTGAAGTGAACTAAAGTTAAGGAATTCTGTCAATTATATAAAAACAGCGGAGTGAAGCGACACCATAACGTTAGGCACTTTTAACTTATACGGCTTTAAGTAAAACAGCCCCTTTCAGGGGTAAACCAAAGTCTGGCCCTTTGGGCCAGGATTCTTTACTGTAGGAGAGAAAAAGATGGATCAGGCAACAAATTTGAGACGAATAATAAAAGAAAAATCCGGAAAGATTCACGAGCTTAAAGCGTATCAGAAAGACAGAGACGCTTCAAAAATAAACGGGCCATTGGTTATTGCCGTTACCAGCGGCAAGGGCGGGGTCGGTAAAACAAATATTGTAGGCAACCTGGCTATTGCATATCAGAGGATGAAAAAAAAGACCTTAATCTTTGATGCTGATCTCGGACTGGCAAATATTGATATTATCTATGGCATAAATCCCAAGCATACCATTGAAGAAGTCATTAGCGGGGAAAAAGAGCTGTCTCAGATTATTGTTAACGGGCCGGAAGGTGTGGCAGTAATACCGGCCAGTTCAGGTGTACAAGAATTAGCCCATCTTTCAGAAGGACATAAGATAAACCTGTTAAACGAATTCGATATATTGAACAGAAAGTTCGACATATTGCTTATCGACACAAGTGCAGGGATTTCCTCAAATGTTACTTATTTTAATCTGGCGGCACAAGAAAGAATAGTGGTTGTAACTCCGGAACCCACATCTATTACAGATGCATATGCTCTGATAAAAATTATGTATAAAAAACACGGGGTAACGAATTTTTATCTTTTGATGAATATGGTCAAAGATGAAAAAGAAGCAAAATCCGTATATAAGAACCTGAGCAGCGTCGTAGGAAAATATATGGGAAGCATATCCGTAGACTATGCCGGATATATCCCATACGATAAATATTTGCACGAGTCTGTAATCAGAAGAGTGCCGGTAAGTTGTTGTTATCCGGAGGCATGTTCAAGCCATAGCTTTAAAGCGTTGGCCGATTTTTTATTAAGTCAGGCAAAAGGAAGACCCAATGACGGTAATATTAAATTTTTTTGGAAACGGTTGATGGCGGGGGCGGCGGATTAAATAATGAGAGCTGGGGTCAAAAAATATCAGCAGGCTTTCCAGGCAGAACAGGGAAATAAGGATGAAAAGCTCAGAGAAGAGCTTATCCTCAAATATGCTCCGTTGGTAAAAAACATTGCCGAAAGGATGGCGATCAGGTTACCCCCCAATATATGCAAAGAAGAGTTAGTGGGTCCTGGTATTATGGGGTTGTTTGATGCCATTGAAAAATTCGATTCAAGCAGACAGATTAAATTCCAGACATATGCAAATCTAAGGATAAAAGGGGCCATACTGGATGAATTGAGAAAAATGGACATGATTTCCAGATCCATCAGAAAAAATATTCATCGGATTGAAAATGCTATGAGATCCCTTGAGTTAAAACTCGGCAGGGAGCCTGAGGATTTTGAAATTGCAGAGAAAATGGGAGTTGATATCGATTCATATTATAAGATGACCATGAAAGCTCAAGGCGCCGGGCTTTTAAGCCTCGATGAGATCATGCCGGACGGTACAACACCAAAACTTTGCAGGCAAGTCTCGGATACGCTTTCTCCTTTTGATAAACTGAAAATAAAGGAATCGAAAAAGATTATATCCAAGGCTCTCTCAAAGCTTTCAAAAAAAGAACAACTGGTAATGTCGCTATATTATTATGATGAGTTGACATTAAAAGAGATCGCAAAGGTTCTGGATTTGACAGAGTCAAGGATATCTCAGATCCATTCAAAAATAATAATAAAATTAAGGATAAAACTCAAATCATACTATAAAGACTGATTATGACTTCTTTAAAGCGGGAAGATAATACAGAAGCGATTGCCGAACACGATCCGGACGATCCGGGGAATGAAGAGATCTCAGAGACCATCGGACACGAGTTGGACGATCCGGAGAATGAAGAGATATCAGAGACCATCGGACACGAGTTGGACGATCCGGAGAATGAAGAGATATCAGAGACCATCGGACACGAGTTGGATGATCCGGTGGATGAAGAGATCGCAGAGATTACCGGACACGAACTGGATGAATCGGGAGATGAAGAAAACGCAGAAGTTACCGGAGACGATCTGAATGGACCGGGAGTCCCGGAGGACAAATCATTTGTCGGTAGTGATTTGAACGAATCCAAAGATAAACGGAGTAGAACATATACAGAAAAGAAAATTAAATTTAAAGGCATTATAAAAAAGTTCAGAGTCAAAAAAACGTTGTTCTTGTTTCTTGTGGCAGGTGTATGCGTTTTGGCCGGGGGGAGTTATTATTTTTTTCAACATAAGAATGGGAAAGAAATCAATTCCCGAAGCAACATCTTTCCCATTCCCCATGATAAATCAATCATATTTGAATCGTTTATTCTACCGATTCAAAACAAGCAGGGATATACCTATATTTCTTTAAACCTTTTACTTGAATTGTCAAATATAAAATTAAAGGGAGAAATAATAGAGAAAAAAGATCAACTCAGGGGAATTATTTACGATATACTGGAACAACAGATACACAGGGTGGAAGATGCCGATGCATTGGATAAACTAAAGACGTTAATTATAAAAAGAACGAACACAGTATTAACTTCCGGAGAAGTTCGTGAGGCATTTATAACCAATTTTTTGCTGGTTTAAACCTGAATTTACAACTTTTAGTGAATGAAATGTCAAGTACAACGAATATGAACATTATTCTCGGCCAGGGAAGCGCCATTAAGGAAGTACACAATGTCAAGAAGCAGAATCTTGAAGTTAACCAGCAGTGTGTCGTCCAGCATGTGGAGGACAAAAAGAAAGAAGACAAAGATAGAGTTCAGGATTTTGAAAAAAGCAAGCGGATAAATATGGAAAACGAGAAAGAGAAAAAAAAAGGCAAAAAAAGCAACAAAAGAGGCTCGGAAAAGGAAAAACAAAAAGAGAAAAATAATTTCTTGCAAAGGAACATAATCGATATAAAGGTCTAATCATGGAATTTATGGATTTAAAATTCTTAATTTTTACACAGATAGGGATTGATATTGTAATTATTATTGTTTTTATTCTTTTAATTAAGCAAATCAGCTTTTTTAAAAGAAATTCATCATTGAATAAGGGGTTGAAAAAATATGAATCCATATTGTGTGATGCAGTCAGGGTATCCGAACAGTTCAAGGAACAACTTGATGAAAAAAAACATATGATAAAGATGCTTAATCAACATTTGGAAAAGAGGATTGCGAGTTTAAATATGATGTTAAACCGTACGGATGCTTTGCTTTTCCATAACAGACAGTATGATAACGTGGACAGGGGGTTCCTTGATCACCACAAAAAAGAGATAATAAAATTAGAAAAGCAGGGGCATAGTTCGGAACAGATTGCCGACACCCTTTCGATTCCCAGAGAGGAAGTCATGCTCGTTTTGGATTTAAAGAAAAAAAATGAGCAGCAAGATAGTAAAGAAGGTGTGTCTTGATTCAACCCGGCTCTCCCACATGGCACGCTTCCGAAGTATATCTTCAATCTGAGGGGAATTCTACATCTTCTCCTAAACTAATTAAAAATGAAATTGTTAATGGGAAGGTGCTCAAGTCGTTTTCTTTAAGTAAATACCTTCTTTTTATTAAGGGGAAAAAGGTTATCGCCGGAACCCATGTTCCTCTACGCGAAGGGATGAAACTGTCTTTAAAAGTAGAAGAAGTATCTCCAAATCCAATCCTTAAACTCCTTGACACAAAAATTAACAGCCGTGACGCTGTTAATATATCTATGATACTTTCCGCAATCAAAGAAAATCTCTGGAAGTCGCTGTGTGAAGGGTTAAACCATGACCCGCTTTTTGGAACCGACATAAAACAATTCAGACAATTGATAAATGCTTTGTCCCAAAGATTGTTTTTAAAACCCGAGCCGGATTTATTAAGAGGAATTATTGAGAACTCCGGTTTTTGCTGGGAGGCCAAACTCAAAAATCTATTTCTTCGGAAAACAACGGGCAAAAATAATATTAACAAGTTGGCAACAAAAGATTTAAAAGGTCTTGGATCAAAGATATTATCACTTATGGAAGGAAAGGAAGCTCTCCTGAAGAGATTTTTATCGGCCATTGAAAATATCCAGCTTCTGAATCATATGGGATTGGAACAGGATAGGAAACTATTTATTCCCATACCGATTCAATTTCCCGACGGCTTTTTTACGGTCGGTCAATTATTAATACAACTCAATCAAAAGAAAAGTGGAGATCATGAAGAGGAAAAAAGGGACAAGGATTTATTCAAAATAAGTTTTTTACTGGAATTGTCCAATCTTGGATCCCTAAGATCCGATCTAACTATTAAAGGAAAAGAAATCTATGGAAGGTTTATTCTGGCCAAGGAGGAGGCAAAATTGATAGTTGAAGAAAACCTTCCGACGTTTATCAACACCCTGAAAAAAAAGGGCTTTTCCGTCCCGCAGATGGAGTGCCAAATAAAGGCGCCTGAAATCGTAACCCAATCGCTCGTTAAAGAAATTATAAAGGAGGAAGGCTGTACCATAAGCCTGGTTGCTTAGATGACGGCAAGAAAAAGACAAGACACGGCGATTGCTTTAAAATATCGGCCAAAATCGGACAGCGCTCCCAAGGTCACTGCAAAGGGCAAGGGCAAAGTGGCTGAAAAGATCATTGAGATTGCAAAGAAGAATAATATCTACATACACAATGATCCTGACTTGATTGAGATTTTATCACAACTTGATATAAATGATGAGATTCCCCCGGATCTTTATATAGTTGCTGCTGAGTTGCTGGCATTTGTATATTCCTTAAATAGCGGCAAAAATTTCCAATAGGCAGTTATTTCCGCTTGTTTTTTGCAGAGAAATTTATCCCTTCGAAAATTAATAAGTATTATCAGTACATTGTAATGAGCTATCAATTTATATTTTTTGGCATTAAAATTGCTGTTAATATGTCAGAAACAAAATGGAGAAAAAATAACCGATTATTATCAGACATAATGAGAGATTAAGAAAAAAGGAGAAATAAGATTGATATCAGGAAGCTATAATCTAATTGACGGTTCTTTAACTCAACAGCTGAAGTTTGAAACCGTTGCCAACAACATGGCAAATATGAATACCAATGGCTTTAAGAAAAATATCATCTCTTTTAATGAGGCGCTCAAGATGAATAGTATATCAAAAATTGACTTTACCCAGGGCCCTGTCAGATATACCGGTAACGAACTGGATGTGGCATTGGATTCCAAAGGATTTTTTAAGATCCAAACTGCCAACGGGATACGATATACAAGAGACGGCGCATTTAAGCTTGATGAAACGGGCACCCTGGCAACATGGAATGGAGATAGCGTATTGGGGCAAAACGGACCGATCACAATAGATGGAAGTAAAGTGTCCATCGGAGGTGACGGTCAGGTTCAAGTTGATGGCGAGTCTGTGGATAGACTGATGGTTGTGGATTTTGAAAGTCCTCAGCTTCTTAAAAAAGAGGGTGGGTCATGTTACTCTTACACGGGAGAAGAAAATGAAATATCCACGGTGGAGGATGTCAGGGTTCAGCAGAATTATTTAGAAAGTTCCAATGTGAATTCCACGGAAGAAATGATCAAGATGATAGAGACATACCGGGCATTTGAGTCGGTACAAAAAGCGATTCAGTCGATTGATAAAGTTACTGACAAAATAGTTAACGATTATGGTTTGGTTCCATAGAGGAGGAGATAACTATGTTAAGAGGATTGTGGTCGGCGGCATCCGGAATGGCCGCCCAGAAATTGACCATTGACGTTATTGCAAATAACCTGGCCAACGTAAATACCGCCGGTTTTAAAAAGAGCAGAACCGATTTTCAGGACATGATGTATCAGACCATCAGTGAGGCCGGGGCCACAACAGAAACCGGAGGGCAAATTCCGGTGGGCATTCAGGTGGGCATGGGAACCATGCCTGTTGGAGTGCATAAGGTTTTTGGACAGGGGGATTTTGAAGAAACAAAGAACGAACTGGATCTGGCTATCGAGGGAAAAGGTTTCTTCAAGGTAATTAGTAATGAAGAGGAAGCCTATTCAAGGGCCGGTAATTTTAAACTGGATGCCGATAGAAATATTGTTACGCCAAATGGAGACAAATTGCAGCCGGAGATGACCATTCCGGAAAATACGGTTTCCATTTCTATTGACGGCAATGGAACCGTAACAACATTTGATCCTGAAGGAACCGGAACTTCCCTCGGTGCCATAGAGCTATATACCTTTCCCAACCCTGCGGGACTTTTCAGCCAGGGACATAATTTATACAGAGCTACCGACGGATCTGGAGAGGGCGTTTCCGGAACTCCCGGCTCAGATGGTGTGGGAACCATCATTCAGGGATTTGTAGAGGTTTCTAATGTGGATGTTGTTAAAGAAATGGTTTCCATGATCATGGCCCAGAGGGCTTATGAGATCAACAGCAAGGCAATAAAAACGGCAGACAGCATGATGCAGATCGTGAATAATATTTCAAGGTAATGATTATGGACAAAACAATGCGCAGTATGTTTTTTATGATCTTATTTTTGGGGCCTTGTATGTCTTATATAGCGCAACCGGTCGCCGGTGAAGATATTCAAAGAGTAATAAAACAAAGCAATCAATCCATACAAGAGTCTATATTCCGGAAGAACTTTAAAGAATATGTTTGCCGGAAGTTGAGAAAAGCGGAGCCTGATGTGGTTGTGTCCAGATTTAAAATCAAAGGCAACAGACCGGTTCCTGCCGGAAAGATAAGTTTTAAGTTGTTCCAAAAAAACAGAATAAGGCCGAAAGGGCGTGTAAAAATAATCGCCGCCGTTAACATAAATGGACAGGTAGAAAATGAAGTTTTGCTTTCAGGTTATATTGATGTATTTGAATCCGTGGTTTGTACTTCTCGCAATTTAAAAAGGGGAGAGGTCATAAAAACGAACGATGTTTATTTAGCAAAAAGAAATGCTTCTCGATTATCTTCAAAAGTTCTTAGCCATATCCACAAGGCGGAAGGACTAAGGGTAAAACATAATATAAAGGCGGATACCTGTCTTAAAGAGTGGATGCTGGAAAAAGCTCCGGTCGTAGAAAAGGGAGATCTTATTACGATTTTTGCGGAATCCTGTGATCTCAAAGTGACGGCGCCGGGCAGGGTTTTGATGAAAGGTTGTACAGGAGAGATTATAAAAGTTCAAAACTTGATGAGCAAAATGAATATTTACGCAACAGTCGTTAATAATTCTACGGTAATGGTAGAATTTTAAAAAACGGGAGAAACAAATGACCCACAGGAAATACATTATTTTATTTATGGCATTAATTTTTCTGACCGGTTGTGCCGGTGGTCTAAAAAGTGCTTCCGACACGAATGAAAATAAGATGGTTCATCATCGGCAATTCCCATCTTATAAACCTCCTATGCCTGCCGAGGGATCTTTGTGGTCAGAGGCTTCGGGGATCAGTCTGTTTCCGGACAGGAGGGCAAGAAAACTAGGCGATATTGTTATTGTTAGAATTGTGGAGGATCCGGAAGCAGAATTAAATGCAAATACCAAAACCAGTCGATCATCAAGTGTAAGCGCAGCCAAACTGAAGTTTTTGGGCTACATGAAAGCCCTTGCTGAAAAGAATCCGAGGCTTGCCCAGAATCCCGGGGAAGATGATCTATTCTCGGCGTCCTTAGGCATGAATTTTGATGGTAAAGGTTCCAGTGACCGGGACGGACATTTAAAGGCATATATTTCCGCCGTGGTAGAAAAGGTTCTTTTAAACGGCAATCTTTATGTGGTCGGAAAAAGACAGATCAAGGTCAATAATGAAACACAGTATATAACTCTTTCAGGCATAATAAGGCCTGAGGACATAAGTACAACCAATGAGATCTCTTCTACATATGTGGCTGACGCCAGGATAACTTATGCAGGTATCGGTCCTGTGGCGGACAAACAAAAACCGGGATGGTTAGGGAGGATAGTCGATCATGTGTGGCCGTTTTAAAATTATACTTCTATTTCTTTTGGCTCTCAGTTTTAATTTTCCGGCAGCGGGCATGGCAGCAAGGATAAAGGATATTTCCTCGATCAAAGGGGTCAGGCCTAATCAGCTTTTTGGCTATGGTCTGGTGATTGGTCTCTTTGGCAGTGGGGATAAAGGTGGGAGCAGTTTTACTCAAAAGGGTCTGGCGAATATGCTGGAACATATGGGAATTAGCGTCAATCCTGAAGATATAAAAGCAAAAAATGTTGCCGCAGTTATTGTGAGTGCAACGTATCCTCCTTTTGCAAGGATCGGGAAAAAAATCGATGTGACCCTGTCATCCATCGGTGATGCCAAAAGCCTGCTGGGAGGCACGCTTTTATTGACACCTTTGAAAGGTGTGGATAGCAAAGTTTATGCCTTGGCTCAGGGCCCCTTGGTCATTGGTGGTTATGCCGTCGGCGGTGCTGCAGGGGGAGGGGTCGGGAAAAATCATACCACGGTAGGAAGAATCAGTGGGGGAGCGACCATAGAAAGAGAGATTCCGCTGTCGATAATGGATAAGAAAGAAATGACGATCATTTTGAATAATCCGGATTTTAATACCGCCGCAAGGGCTGCCCAGGCCATTAACTCGCAAATCGGGGAGGGCATTGCCAGAGCCATAGACCCGGGTACCTTGAGTCTCAACATTCCTGAAAAGTTTCAAGACAAAGTAGTCAAACTTATTGCTCAAATCGGGGACCTTGAAGTTGTGCCCGATTCCGTGGCAAAGGTTATCGTCAATGAAAAGACGGGAACCGTTGTGGTCGGAGAAAATGTCAGGATACAGAAAGTTGCCGTTGCTCATGGGAATTTGAGCATTCAGATAAAAGAGACAAAACAGGTGTCACAGCCACTTCCCTTTGCCCCGCCAGGAAGAGGGGCTGGTGCTACCCAAATGGAAGGGGGCACAATAGTAGCACCGGGAGGAAGTACCGTTGTTACCCCGGATAGCGATGTAGGAGTTACCGAGGAGGATAATCGTCTTGTTTTGATTCCGGAAGGAAGGACTATCGGAGAGCTGGTCAAGGCATTAAATGCAATTGGCGTTACTCCCAGAGATCTCATCACAATTCTACAGGCCATAAAAGCGGCAGGTGCGCTCCAGGGGGATCTGCAAATTATATAAAGGAGAGCAAGAATGGTAAAACCGGTCGCAACAGGCATTGAACTAACAGGATTACACAAAGATGGCTCCCAGGCAAAACTTAAAAAAACTTGCGCGGAGTTTGAATCGATCTTTATAACATATATGTTGAATTCGATGAGTACGACCATGGATGATGACCCCCTTTTGGGAAATGACAATGAAAGCAAGATCATTAAATCCATGTTTAATGAAAATCTTGCACAGGAAATTTCAAGAGGTGGGGGCATGGGACTGGGAAGTATGCTTTTTGAAAGTCTGAAAGATAAAACTTAATCCGGATAAATCATAACCAAAAATGTTTGCCACAAAGACACTAAGAGTTTTATTATTCTTTTTTCGTGCCTTGGTGCCTTAGTGGCAGAATGGAAAAAAGTTTTGCCATAAAAGGCACAGAATTTATAAGTAAGAACTTAAAAATTACACTTCAGATAACACCATGAACTACCGATAAACAGAAAAGGGAGTTTATTCATGGAAAATGATGTCATTGGTTTGGTTGAAACGCTTTTTTTCAAAAAGATTATGCTATACAATGATCTTCTGCATTATTTTAAGGAAGAAAGAGAATCTTTTATCAACATAAATCTGGACAAACTGTGGAAAATATCTAAAGAAAAAGAGAAGGCGTGCTCAGAAATAATATCCACAAGACAGGAGATTATGTCTGCAGTTGGTTCAAAAGAAGATCACCAATCTTTTAATCTTAACCGAATAATGGAGTGTATCCCCGGAAAATATAAGACGGATTTTCAAAAGCTATACCTTAGGATTCTGAAACTAAAAGGTGAGATTGAGGTCTTAAGGATACAAAATATGACCGTTATAGATGATTCACTGGATTTTATGGATGAAATAATATCGATTATAACCGGAGAGACGGAATCCAGGATTATTTACAATGACAAATGCCGGTTTAGCAAATTGGGTCCCAATTTATTTTTAAACAGGGAGATTTGAGCATGTCAAGTTTGGGTATGGTATTAAATATTGCAACAACTGCTTTGGCTGCCCAGCAGTATGGCATGGATGTTACCGCACACAATATTGCCAATGTTAATACAGAGGGCTATTCTAGACAATCACCAACACTTGAACCAAAACAGGCTTTACTTTATCAAGGAATGCTTCTGGGACGCGGCGTGGAAACGGAACAAGTAACAAGATCCGTTGATCAATTTGTCGAAAACAAGCTCATGCAGGAAAAATCGAGCATGTTATCGTCCCAAGAGATGGAGAAATACATGCAGGTTATGGAGGGTATTTTCAGCGAGAATTCCGGAACCAGTATTAGTTCAATGCTGTCCGATTATTGGAATTTGTGGAATGATATTTCCAACAACCCGTCAGGATCTTCGGAAAGGACTGCACTTTATGAACATAGTGTTCTTATGTCAAATCAATTTAAATCCTTGGGCTCTGATTTAACTCAGATTCAAATCGATATAACAAATGCCGTAACTGTTGGAGTTGAAAGGATAAATCAGATTACAAGCGAGATTGCACAAATCAATGTCAAAATTATTGGCATGGAAGCGAATAGCGTGGCAAATGATCTCAGAGACAAGCGCAATGTCCTGGTTTCGGAGCTGAATGAATACTTGGACATTAAGGCTTTTGAACAGAGCAATCACTCTCTAACTATTATATCGGTTAGTGGCTGTACACTGGTTCAGGGGGATGGCAACTATGAACTGGAAATGGGGGGGAGTAACGGAGATCGGGTAAGATGGCAGAATTCCGCTGGCAATTATGTTGATATTACAAACTATATAACCAACGGAAAGCTTGGCGGCTTGCTCGATATAAGAGATAAAATCATTTCTAAATACAAACTTGATCTTGATGAGATGGCAAAGGAATTTATCTGGTCTGTCAACCAACAACACAGCCAGGGGGTGGGGCTTGAAGGATTCAGTGCGGGCACGGGGACATGTGATGTACTAAACAGCGGAGAGGAACTCGGAACTCTAGAATCGGGACTCGATTACTACGAAAAAATATCCGACGGAAATTTTAATCTCTGGGTATATGATTCCAACGGAGCTGTTGTCGGCGAATCTGCAAAGGTAATTCCTATTGATGCAGACACGACGCTATCCTCTCTTATAATTGATATAAATGCCGTTGACAATATAAGTGCTTCTATAACCACAGACGGAAAACTAATGATTGATGCTGACAGTGGATATACATTTGCCTTTTCCGATGACACAAGCAACGTCCTTGCGGCGCTCGGGGTAAATACATTTTTCAGTGGAAGTACCGCCGGAGATATTTCTGTAAATAGTGGAATTGTTGCGGACAAAAACCATATCGCCGCCGCCCGGATTGACGCTGCTACCGGGGAATTTGCCGTCGGCGATAATGATAATGCTTTGGCAATGACCGATCTGCAATACACGTCCATGGATATTTCACAGTGGACCTGTGACAGGATCAATGGAAACACAAAAGGAAGTGTCACTACGACAATTGAAGATTATTATCATTCCATGGTAGGCTCTATAGGAATCGTCTCTTCAAGCATCTCAAGAGACACGGAATTTAATGAGATGATGGTTAATGAATTAAATACCTTGAGGAACAGTATTTCGGCGGTCTCCCTTGACGAGGAAATGACAAACCTAATAAAATATCAGCATGCGTATCAAGCGGCGGCCAAGCTTATAACCGTTTCAGATGAAATGCTTAATACTTTGATTTCGGCGATATAGTCTATGAATAAGGAGTTTGGTATATGCGAGTTGCCAATAAAACAATTTACGATACAGTAACGTATAACCTCGGTAGTTGCATCCAAGAGATGAACAAGGCCAATGAGATTGTTTCCAGTGGAAAACGCATCAACAATCTTTCTGATGATCCTGTCGGACTTACTCAGGCGCTCGAGATCAAATCTGCTATTTCAAACCTTGAGCAGATGCAACGGAATATCTCTCGTGGGAACACCTGGCTTGCGTCATCCGAAAGCGCCTTAACCCATGTGCAGGATATTATTTCCGAAACCAAGACTCTGTGCATTCAGATGGCCAATGCAACCATAGACTCTACTCAGAGGTTATCCACAGCCGGAACCGTTCAGAACCTGTTTGATGAAATAGTTTCCTTGGCCAATACCAATATCGCCGGGAGTTATATTTTTTCCGGTTCTAAAACCGATACTACGCCGTTTAGTGAAGATGGCACTTATAAAGGGAATAGCAATGCGTTTACCGTAAAGATCGGGAAAGATACTACAGTTGAAGTGGGAAGTGACGGGGGTGCCCTTTTTGAAGATATTCTCCGCACAATGGACGGGTTGAAAACCTCACTCACTGATAATTATTTGGAAGGCATCCAGGACGCGATGAGCGACCTTGATGGTCATTTTGATGATATTTCCGCCAAGATTTCTGATGTGGGTTCCAAAATGAACCGCATGGACGTAAAGGAAAAAATCTTTGAGGATATTATTTTTGCCAATACGGAAAGGCGTTCTAAAATTGAAGATGCGGATATGGCCGGGGCAATCATGGAGTTAAAGGCCAGAGAGTTTGCCTACCAAGCGGCGCTTTCTTCTTCGGCCAAACTTATGGCACTGACTTTAATGGATTATATGGAATAATAGAACAAAATTTGCCAGGGAAAGGCGATGCTTATACTGACAAGGAAGTTGGGTGAGAAGATTAATATCGGTGATGATATTACGGTTACTCTTCTTGAAATAAAAGGGGCGCAGGTCAAGCTCGGGATTGACGCACCAAAACGTATCGGTATTCACCGCAACGAGATATATGAGAAAATCAGGGAAGAAAATCTGAGCTCCTCTAATATTAGCGGCTCAGATCTTTCAAAAGCGGTTGCCCTTTTGTAACCCATTAACTTTGACGGTTTCGTAAAAAGCCCAACTTCTGCGTTGTGCTGCATTTCGCAATCATTCAACGTACGAAAAGTACGCCTCATGATTACAAAATTTGCACGCCTTGAATTTGAACTTTTTACGAAACCGTCTAAATCGGACTTTTTACGAGTTCATTAAATTTGAGAGAGTAAAATTGAAGATTAAAACGACGAGATTCGGAACCATCAGCATAGAAAAAGAGAAGACCATCGACATGCCTTTTGGTATGCTTGGATTTCCGGATCAAAAGAAATTTGTTATACTTCAGCATCGGGAGAATTCACCTTTCTTCTGGTATCAGTCGGTGGACGATCCAGCCCTTGCCTTTGTCATTACAAACCCGCTTCTATTTAAGCCCGACTATCAGATAGATCTGGAAGATGCTTTAAAGGTAATGTCATGGAATGGAGACGGAAAAACCCATGGGGTAGAGATATATATTGTTGTTAATATTCCAAAGGGATTGCCTCAAAAGATGACCGGAAATTTTATTGGACCCATACTGATCAATAATAAGGTTCGCCAGGCGGTGCAAATTGTAATCTCCAACAGCCCCTACATCCATAATTGTCCTCTTGTATCTGCATGAGGTTTTTGAACAGATAACAGAACAATTGGCAATCAAGAAGAAAAAGGCAGAGTTTTTTAATAGACTCTGCTTTTTTTGTTTGTCTGTAATGCTTTTTTGAATGTTTGGCACGAAGTTTGAATCATTTGAGTTGTTTGAATTAATTTAAGATAAGATTTTGGCGTAGGGAGATCGGTGATGAAAGAACCGTTAAATATCCGGACAACCATTGAACCCTGCATTCATTCGGCGGGTAAAAATAAACAGAATTTATCTCAAATAGGACAGAGAGAAGATAACCAAATGTTATCATTCAATAATTTGCTAAAAAATAGAATCAAGGGCATTGGGTCCGAAGGCGATTTGCATCAAACGGCACACCCCTTAGGAAAAGAGCAATTGCGACAACTGATAGAGATGATACAAATTCAGATGAATAATTCTTTATTCAATGCCCTTTCCGACGATGATGAAGATAATGAAATTTCCGGATTTCAGGTCGACGGGTTGAATTTTCCTGCAATAGGAAATCAGGCGGAACCTTTTGTGTCAAAAAATGAACATGCTTTACAAGAAACAGAAGCGATTGAACCGCAAGCCCATATTGGCAATATCATTGATCGAGCTTCAAAGAAATACCACGTAGATCCCGAATTAATAAAGGCTGTTGTAAGGGTTGAAAGTAATTTTGATGCAAACTGCACCTCTCCAAAAGGAGCAATGGGACTTATGCAGCTTATGCCCGAAACCGCAGAGGAACTGGGCGTCAAAAATTGCTACGACCCCGTTGAAAATATTATGGCGGGAACCTGTTATTTGAAAAACCTCCTTGACAGGTATGATGGCGATGTTTCTCTTGCTCTGGCAGCCTATAACTGGGGAATGGGTAATATTGAAAGGCACCCCGAAAAATTACCGAGAGAAACCCGAACATATATCGCCCGTGTCAATAATTTATTATATAAGGAAATATTGTAATCCGTTTTAAAGAAAGGAAACCATGCCAAGCGTACTTATCGTTGATGACGAAGAGCAGATTGTTGAAATGGTGCAAAAGATGTTGGAGCATCTGGGATACCGGCTCACTGTGACACCCCATAGTGAGGAAGCTCTGAACTTGTTTCATTTTGATCCGGATGCTTTTTTTCTGCGAACAACTCTTCTCTTTTTAACCCTTTTGCGGGGTTTTCTTGAAACGGGAGTTACGGTATTAGACTCTTGAAATACCGAGTGGATCATTTCTTTATTATTTTCTGATGCTTCCCAAGGAAGATTCTGCCGGTATCTGCAGGTTGACCTGGGGCATTTTAAAATAGTTTTTCCTGCTTTATCGGAAGTTTCAACTAAGAATGGATTGTTACATTGTAAACAGAGAATATGATATGGTTTGCCCCAGCTAATAAAATTGCAGTTTTTGGCTAAACATCTATAAAAAGTTTTTCCCATTGCAGTCTCTTCGGCCTGGATTTTTGACTGTTTACATATGGGGCATTCAAGTGCCAGATCTTCTTCAAAAGCTGTGATACGTTTTTCTATATCATCATCGATTCTGATTAAATCCTCTTTTTCAGAACTTTTGTCCGGTTTATCACCAATTGCTTCTTTTGCCTCTGTAACTTTATTAACGGTTGAGTCGATTTCTGATTCCTCATCCTTATTTTTTACAAGCGTATCTTTATCTTGCTCTGCGGGTTCCATGTCTTGTAACGGTGTTTCGATGGGAGAAGTGGAATTATCTACGGCTATGTTTTTAGCAGCTACTTCCTCAACCGGATTTTGCATATCGCTTTGTTTCTCAACATCATCGTATGATTTGGTTGTACCGCCTTTTACTTGATCTTTCGGTCTCTCAGATTTACTTTGTTCACCTATATCCGAAATATTATTTGTTTTATTTTCATCCAAAGAAGGCTTACCAAAATCTAGCTTCTTCAGCTTCCCTTTATAGGCAGCTGAAGATAAGACTTTAGGGTCGGACAGGGAAATCTTGGAGGCCTTATGCCAGCTGTCAACTTTTTGACGACCCAGAATGCCCGACTTTTTTATTCGAGGTTTTTGCTCTTCCGATTGTTCCGGACCCTTTGTTGGTGATGGATCGGGTTGCTCTTTATCCAAAAGAACGCCCTGCATGGTTAATACTTGACCAAATTGATTTTTGGCGGTATCCAGGTCTTTTCGTTCCGATGTTACCTCATCCACGGTCTGAATGAAGTAGGCGATGAGATTCATTCCGGGCATACCCGGGAAGGCCTGATCGAGAAGTTCAACCAAGATTGCGGACGGCTTTCCGGGAATAAACCTTTTATCATCATCAACATTAATATAGCCGTTCTCGATCATATCCCGGACAACACTATTCATATCCTCACGGTCCGGTCCAAAGTCCATTTCTTCCAACTTACTCATTAATGTTTCAGAAGTATAACGAACAGATACGCCGGAAGGAACACTTTTTATCTCGTTTTCACGTTCCATTAGCAGAACAAGACATGATATGATGAAAGAATTCAAGGTCAGCTGGTTCGTCAGATAGTTGCTGCCGATCAAACGTTCTAAATGCTTAATAAGAATTTTATCAAATATATCGAGAACGTTAGTTTTGACGTTATCGGTATCCCGCATCATTTGATTTCCTTTTTTTAATTTATTTGCCCATACCCCAATCCGTCGAAACATTAAGAACTTAAAAATATGCAAAACTTATACCACTTATGATCTATGAAATGGAATGAGTTTTGCATTAAAAACTAACTCTAAAGCAATAACATTTTCGAAAAGTCAAATCAGATTTTAGGGTAACAGGAGATTCTTATGGCTTCCATAATAACCTTGTTAGGTATAGACAACACTATATTAAGCCTTAATTACAGCAATAAAAACACGTTAAAATATAAGTATGTCCACCATATAAGACAATATTACAGCAATGGGAATTCAGTTGAATCGGTGGGTGAGATAGACAATGAAGATCTAATTGAAATACTGTGGGATACCGGTGAAAGTCCTGAAGCGATAAAGAAAAAACGGAAAAATCTGAACAGTTTGAGATCTTCTGTGAATGCGGATCTTAAAAAACTTTATATGAACGGAAAAAATCCAGAAGGAGTAAAAATAGGTCCGGGCAATATCTTTGTAATGTTAGACGAGGCAAAAGACAAAATACTTAAGGAGTACGGATATGATTTGAAGCCGGATGGCACACTTAAACTGGACCAGATAATGGATATCCTGAGGCTGGCAAATGAAACCATATCCGGGTCAATGGCTGTCGAAGAAAAAGTTGGAAAAGACGGTTTACGTAAAATAGATCAGTTAAAGAGCATTATCAAGGGATTATCGGAAAAGGTGGGTTTCTCCTCTCCGGAACTGTCAAAAACGGATCATAAAACCGAAGGGGCGTTAGATGATTTTAAAAAGTTTGAGAAGGTTGACGATTTAGGAGAAGTCTCAGATGACATTGCCGGAGAAGGGGAGGTTGAAGGGATTCTTGAAGCGCTTGAAGAAGTTAATGAACTTGAAGAAGATGAGGTTTTAGAAGAGGTTGATGATTCAGAGGAAGTCTCGGATGAAACAACTGAAGAAGATGAGATTGAGGAAAGTTTTGAGCAGATCGAGGATTTAGAGGAAGATGAGATCTTAGAAGAGGTTGATGATTTAGAGGAAGTCTCGGATGAAACAGCTGAAGAAGATGAGATTGATGAGAATATTGAAGAGATCATGGATATAGAGGAAGATGAGGATTTAGAAGAGGTTGAGGATGTTGATCCGGATGAGCTTATAGAAATGACGGAGGATAGTGAGGCGGTTGAGAGCCAGGACGATCTTGAAGGCGCCGGGATTGATCAAGGTTCAGGCACGTCGGGGTCAGGGGATGGTCCGGATGGAGTTGAGGCTTTAGAGAAGGATGACGGTATGGGATTTCAGTTCGAAAATACCGGTGATGGCCATTCGGTTGTTGGTGAAGGCGTCGGATCAGGCGGTGGTATAGGATCCGATCGTCTTGGAACAGATGATACCTTTGAAGATATGGAAAAAGATGATTCTCAAGAAATTGAAGAGATCGAGGATTTAGAGGAAGATGAGGATTTAGAAGAGGTTGAGGATTCAGAGGAAGTCTCGGATGAAAAAGCTGAAGAAGATGAGATTGAGGAAAATTTTGAACAGATCGAGGGTTTAGAGGAAGATGAGGTTTTAGAAGAGGTTGAGGATTCAGAGGAAGTCTCGGATGAAACAGCTGAAGAAGATGAGATTGATGAGAATATTGAAGAGATCGAGGATTTAGAGGAAGTTGAGGATGTTGATCCGGATGAGCTTACAGAAGGGCCTGACGATAGTGAAGCGGTTGGAGGCCAAGACGACCTTGAAGGCGTCGGAATTGACAGAGGTCTTGGAGAAAGTGATGAGAATTTTGATGAAGATAATGGAAAAGATGGCATTAAAAAGGCGGAAGGTGAAAAAGGAACTGAAGCAATAGGACTTCCTGTCGACTCCTTGGGGAAGGAATATCCTGATGAAGTGAGTGATAAAGTAAAAAAAGATAGACTTCTTGCCGAAGAATTTGACGGTTACCTTGGTGTAATGGATAGATATTATAATCATTATATATTGATTCCCGGAGGCGAATATATTGTCGGAAGTAAAAAGCCCGGAAAGGATGAAAAAGCCGAACAATTGATCTCCTTATTCCCTTTTTATATTGGCCGATTCCCTGTAACCAACGGTCTTTTCGAAATATTTGTTGAGAAAACTGGATATAAAACTGTGGCTGAAAAACTTGGATATGGAAACGTCTATTATGGGCGTTGTCAAAGGAAAAAAGATGAAAAAACAGGTTTGATAACCTCTATTTGGAATTCATCTCTTTATTTCAAAATCGTGGAAGGAGCATTTTGGTATCAACCGTTTGGCCCCGGCAGCACGCTTCATAATAAAAGAAATCATCCCGTGGTTCAGATCGGCCTTGAGGATGCCATGGCCTTTGCCGCCTGGACCGGCAAAAGACTCCCCACCGAAGATGAATGGGAGGCCGCAGCACGAACTGAAAAAGGATGGAGTTTCCCATGGGGAAAAGAGTGGAAAAAACATTGCTGCAACATAGAGGATAGCTTATCCGGTGACACAACCCCAGTGGAAAAATACGCAGAATTTGAAAATGAGTTAGGGATCGTTGATACAATGGGAAATATTATAGAATGGACCTCGGACAATTTTACAGCCTTGTCAGATAATAAAAATAGATCCGGATGCCATATCGCAAAAGGCGGAAGCTGGATATCACGAAATGATATCAGATTATTCAGCCGTTTCAAGATAGCACCTGAATCTCATTCCAACATTCTTGGATTCAGGTGTGTTGCACATTAAAATGGATAACTATTACTTGAACGAAAACTGTCTTTTCCGCCAATATCTGCGTCAGACTCAAATTTTAATCGGGTGCATTACCAGTTTGTTAATAGCTTTCCAAGACTTTTTGGTGTCAGGGGACATGTAGGTTTCAGGTGTCAGTGTTCAGGTTTCAGGTCTGGCGATTCCTGACACCTGACACCTGAAACCTGACACCCGAGACCCGATGGCGAGGTTTTCGCTCAAAAATAAATAAGTTAATGCGTGAGAACCATTTTAACAAATCGGTAATGCTTCCTTTTAATCCTCTAAATACTACCCGTATTCCTGTGGTTAAAATTTTCGTCTTCCTTGATTTTAACGAAAAATTCTAGTTTTCATTTGGGCACTAAATAGCGAATCCAAAACTTACCTTAATCATTTTAGCCCCTTCGTCATAAATTACCCTCTATTTGGCAAATTTGAACTTTCACCAAAATACAGGCATTATGTATCCATAACAGGGTATAAAGATTTTCAAAATGTGAAATGGATTACATAAAATTGATAAATTAATTTCATACTATTCCTTTCATGACTCCATGGCTGCTTATATAACCTATTGAGATCTTAAGAAATAAAATTGACAATCAAACTGTGCATGATTTTTGCTTCACTAAGAAGGTTGAGCAGCTTACGGTGATTAAAAATATTTTTGCTCAAACAGTTTTCAATATAAAATTTAATCATGCCTCAAGCTATTTTGAAATTGTACGGTTACTCATTGTTTGATGAACACGTAAAAAGTCCGATTTGGACGGTTTCGTAAAAAGTTCAAATTCCCCCGAATAAATCTCTCGGGATAAAAAGGCGTCACAAATTTTGTAATCATGAGGCGTACTTTTTATACGTTGAATGATTACGAAATGCAGCACAACGCAGAAGTCGGACTTTTTACGAGACCGTCATTGTTTTGTTATAAAGCATTCCAAGAACATATTGGGCTTCAAGAAGGAATTTATGCTTATGAAAAATAGACCGACAGCAACAAATAACCTCTTCCCAAAAAATAAAGATAAATTGTGTCAGGATCGTATATGGGTGATATCTAAAGGCAGATATACAGACTTTGATTTGAGCAGAATTTGGGATGGAGTTAAAAAAGAGAGGGTAATGGAATATCACCTATCTGAGTTAGGCAGGTATTTGCTTAATCCTAATCCTATTCAAATAAATAAAAAGCTGGTCGGATGTGAAATTCATTATCGCACGCCTTTTTATAAGATGAAAGAAAATATCAGGAGAATATTGCCACAAAAATTGCACGGACGGTTAAAGGATAACTCAAGCGCTTCCGAAGTGCTCAAAGCAGACTGGGAGACAGATACAATCCCGGGTAAAGATGATGATTTTGAGTCCCATTTAAAGAAAATAACGGAACTATTAAGGCCTTATAATCCTATAATAAAAAGGATAGGCAAAATAGATCCAGGTAAAGTATTTGAGGTGATTGGAACCTGTGAGGATATTGGAGGACATCTTTCATGTTTAAATATCCAAGGGAGTGTGACGGAACAGCTTGATTATATCAAAGAGAACATTTTAAAAGATGTCGGAGTGATTCTTGAAAAAGCCTATATTGCCGATGGGCTGTTTGAGATGAAAGGATTCAATTTCAAATCCTATGATAAAAACAAGTCATACCGGTTAATCAAATTTTCAATAAATGGCAGATCAAAGGCCTGTGTTCTCGATTCCGACAATAAAGTTGAATTCTGGATTGATGACATTAGTCTCGTTCAATACCTGCAATTATTCGATCAACTCATTAAAATAGATCCAAAGTTGAATACTTCTCTTGGTTTGTGTACTGCGGGAAAAGGCGAGCCGCTGAGACTCCTTTTTAGCAAGCCGCTTGAGATAGATTATTCCGAAGCTCATCTGCCTGAAGTCTATAGAGGGGTGTTTGAGAAGCTAAATATAGAGACAAACAAAAAAGATGTTGTTAAGCGTGTGTTAAATAATTCTAAAGTTGGAATTACGTTCAACTATGTTCCTCAATCCGAATATGATGGAAAGAAATTAATCGTCAATTTTTCTGTAATGCATAATTTTAGAGCACTTGAGCCCATAAAAGATAATTTGCCTCAGGTATATTCGGAAATTAATAAGATGGCTTCTGTGACCGAAGCAGGAAAATTTTATTTGTTGGATTCTTTCAGGGGATACAAAAATGACAAGTGATTATAAAGAAAATGATTATGCATGGATAAAGGAATTGATGCATTATCCTCAGATTCTGGAGCACCACCTGTCTTTTTTTGAAGACACCTCCGAAATTTCAGTGCCCAACGATCCCATCGAACAGGTTATCTTTCAGGATAAGGCCAAGGGCGCCATAAGGAAAATTGCACAAAACAAAGGACATATCCTTATGGTGGGAAGACCGGGAACTGGAAAATCAATGCTTTCCAATATGTTTAACGAGGTTATTGACAAATCGTTTGGAGACTATTTAAGGCCGAAACAAGCTATTGTGGCTTACCCGGGGAAAGATAAAAATACCATTCGGATTGCCTATGAAGAATCTGAAAAAATAGATGACCAACTGGCTAAGATAATTAATAAGATCGTATCTGCAGAAGAAAGTGTGGATGATTTCAGTCTTTCTGATCAGATACATGCCTCTGGGAAACTAAAAAAATGCCTGCTCGGGGCGACGGGGATGAGTATTGTTGGCGGATTTTTCTTTGCCCCGGCATTTATTGTCACAGGACTTGCCGGTATCGGCGCAATATTCATGTACATGCAGGAGAGTAATTACACGGTGCAGGAGAAAATACAACAACAAGCCTTTACCGGTAAACAAAACGCTGTTAAGCATCTATATGATATGGTTCCGGACGTTTTATACGATCCCGGAAAAGATAACGAATTAATGGCAAGGATATCTGAACCGGATTCCAGAAATATGAAAGGGGGGTTCCGGCATGACCCGTATCAGTCAGGCAATCTTCACACTCCGGCCCATAAGCGGGCGTATTTGGGCGCCCATGCAAAATCTCCGATTATCTACATCGATGAGTTAAAAACCATGATTAAGGTGGGGTATATGTCCGACCTGTTGGAGATAATGCAGAATAAAAAATTTATTCTCGAAGGGGGAAGGAACTCGGGAAGCGGATCTGTGGATCGGTCGGAAAATTATTTAAAAGCCGATAATATAATTGTGGCCTGCTGTAATCATGATACTCTGGAATTTCTTCAGAAAGAAGGAGATGGCGCTTTTCTGAGCAGAATAGAAGACAAAGGGGAAATTATCCATTTGGAAAGTGCAGTTCCTGAAACAGCGAAAAATATCAAGCAGGTTGTACAGTATGTAAAGCAGGAGATACTCAATCTCGGGGAAGAATTCAAAGATGCCTGGGAAGGGGTAATAGAAAAAGAAGGTTATGAAGGGGTAAGGAAAAGAAGTGAGCACATATTCGGAAAAAGTCTTCCGGTTAATTACAAATTGCAGGAGCGGGAGTTCTCCAGAGGTGCTGTTTTAGAAATAATAAAGGAGCTTCGATGCCGTGCGTCAGATAAAAAATTGAGCAGTATCTTAAGACCGATAAATGGTATCATCAAGACGGCGGAGTTTGAGGCAATACTCGATGGTGCTCAACAGGTTCTGCCGGAACATGTCAGGCGTGCACTGGATGAGCATTTAAGCCTTGAGGGAGCGCTTTCCAAAGAAATGATAAAGCACAAGAAGGATCTTAAGAAATATATCGGTGCGATGACCGATTCAATCGGTTATGTTGTGGGGTTGGCGGTAACTTATTCAAAATCGAGTGGACAAATGATGGGCCAACCGTTGCCGATCCATTGCCAAATTAATGCCGGAGGTTCGGACATGGTGGTTGCCCCCGGAAAAATCGGCGATATTGCCAAGGCTGCTGCTCAAAATGTTAGAGCGTCAATAAAAAAAGTATTGCAGAAAATCGGAGCGCCTTATGTGGGATATGAAATGCATGTGGAATATATACAGGCCCATACCGGTGTGGAGGGCGATAGTGCTTCCGTGGCCATGGATATTGCAATTATCTCGGATTATATAAAACAGCCGGTAAATCAGAAGATCGGAGTCACCGGCTCCCTGACGGGTGATATTATCCTTGCCGTGGGAGGCGTTACCGAAAAAATAAGATCAATAATGGATCCTGTTCTTGAAATGGAAGGCGCATGCATTCCCTGGCAGAACAAATACGACATCGAACCGCTTTTAATTAATACGGAATACGAGTATATCCAGAAAGATGACGTTCCCGGCATTAGAATTCACAGGATTCAAAAGAAAAAAACCCCCTTCGATATATATTTTTGCAAGACAAAATACAATGCGTACAAGATATTAATGGGCCTGGATAAAGAAGAAGTTGAAAACAGGATGATCACGAGAAGCAAGCGAGACTTAGAGTTTATTCAGAGAATGAAAGGCGCGTTGCTCAATTGAGGTCACCGTTAAAGGACAGGTCGATATCATCGTTCGATGCATTACTCGGTGACCCCATCCATCCCAAGCTGTCCAACAAAGAGTGCATTACCAGTTTGTTAATAGCTTTCCAAGACTTTTTGGTTTCAGATGTCAGGGGACATGTAGGTTTCAGGTGTCAGGTAGGGTGGTGAAAATCGCCGTGTATACAGATGGAATTTTAATCCCGTTTTTGTTCCATATCTAAGGTTTCAGGTGTCAGGTGTCAGGAATGATGAACAGAGGCGCTGACACCTGAAACCTGAAACCTGACACCTGATTGCAAGGTTTTCGCTCAAAAATAAATAAGTTAATGCGTGAGAACCATTTTAACAAATCGGTAATGCTACCTCAACAAAGGTGTTGATAACTTACCTCCAAAAATGCTATAAGCCCTGTGAGCCCCAAGAACTTCGATGACCTGGGGTTTGATTTCAAGGTCATGGATTAATTATGACCTGTCCAAGACTTTTCTTTTAATACCTGAATCTTGCATGAAAATTAATGAGACTTTTTAAACGATGTATTTGTTCCAAGGAGAAGAGATGCCCACCATTTATCTAAAAAAATCAGCCTTTCCAAGTTATGCTGCCCGATACAGTGAACCGGAACATACTCAGTCGTGTTATACCTGTGGAACCTGCAATTCCGCCTGTCCCGTGAATGCCGCCACCAGCAGCTTACGTCCCATGGAACTGGTTTATAAAGCAAAATTGGGGCTATTGGACGAACTCTTGTCCATGCCCGATATCTGGTACTGCATGGGTTGCAATCGATGCGTGAATCTTTGTCCCATGATGGTCAACCCGTTGAGCCTTATTCAAAATCTGAGAACCGAGGCAATCTCACAAAAATTGGTTCACCCCGAATTGCCGGAACAACACAAGGAAGTTTTAAAGCGTTTACTCCGTGCCTTATGGCATGCGGCAGAAGCGCTTTTGGATGGGGAGTATCCCGAAGTTGCTAAATGCTGGGACCAATGGACCCGGACGATTCCCTCCGGCAAATCCAATACACTCATCAGGCTTCCGTCCGACACCCCGCAGACCAAGGCTTTCCGGCAGATGCTACAGGGATATGGTGTCACTGCCACCTCCCTGTCTTCTTGCTTTACCTGCCGCGAATGCAGCAATGCATGTCCCATTTGCCTGGAACCTTCGGTTTTTGATCCGCTTGTGATTTTTCGGCTTGCCAGCTTCGGTCTCAAGGATGTATTGGTCCGCAATCCATCAATTTGGCTGTGTCTGGATTGCCGATCCTGCATGTCGGCCTGCAGCCAAGGCGTTAAAGGTGCGCTGATTATTCGCCGAATTCAGCAGATCGCATATGAAGAAGGTTTTGTGGCCAAAGACTTTCCCGTAAGATGGGAGCAGCTGAAAAGTGAGGTGTACGCACAGTATATTCACGAGGTCGACAACCTGTTGCTCTAATCGAGTCAAAACTCGATTGGGTGTTCATCGTTAAATCAAATCATCCAAACCATACATGACTTTGTTGGGTGCATTACCAGTTTGTTAATAGCTTTCCAAGACTTTTTGGTTTCAGGTGTCAGGTGGGGTGGTGAAAATCGCCGTGTATACAGATGGAATTTTAATCCCGTTTTTGTTCCATATCTAAGGTTTCAGGTGTCAGGTGTCAGGAATAATGAACAGAGGCGCTGGCACCTGAAACCTGACACCTGACACCTGATTGCAAGGTTTTCGCTCAAAAATAAATAAGTTAATGCGTGAGAACCATTTTAACAAATCGGTAATGCTCCCACTTTGTTTGTGGTGATTCTTTGCTGTAAGGAGGACATATGAATGACCTTATACCGATCAATTATAAAATTCGCCTCGACCCCGATTTGGTAAATTTCACATTCGGTGCATTCGCCCAAATTTTGTTGGATACTCAAAATTCGGTTAAAGAGATCCCACTAAACATGCTGGAACTCGCAATTTGGAGCTGCAACGTTCTGGAGGAAAACAAATTGGTTAAGTGTCCTTTTTTGGTAAATACCCAAAAAGAAGAACTTCGCATCCTTCTACCGGAACCCATGACCGGTAATATTACGGTTCGGATAGACTATCAGGGGAATATCAACGATAAGATGGCCGGCTTTTACCGAAGCGGTTATACGCGTCGAAATAAACAAAAATATATTGCGGTGACCCAGTTCCAAGAGAGCGATGCCCGGCGGGCCTTTCCGTGCATGGATCACCCGGCTAAAAAGGCGACCTTTGATATTGAAACGGATGTTGAGGAAAGACTTGTAGCCATTTCAAACAGTCCGATCAAATCTGAAACCATTTTGGACAATGGAAAAAAACGGGTGACGTTTGACCGGACTCCCAAGATGTCTACTTATCTGGTCTTTTTTGGGGTGGGGGAATTTCAATCCGTTAGCGACAAAAACGATCCTCGCGTGCGCGTGGTCACGCTGCCGGCAAAGAAAAAATACGCCTCCATGGGTCTGGAATTCGGTCGAAAAGCGCTTGAGTTCAGCGAGGCATATTATGGAATTCCCTATCCTTTAGCAAAAATGGATTTGATTGCCATTCCGGATTTTGCTTTCGGCGCCATGGAAAATTGGGGGGCCATCACGTTTCGAGAGAATTTGCTTCTTTATTATCCGAAAATTACCTCAAAATCCGGCCGGCAAAGAATCTTCGAGGTTATCGCCCACGAGATCGCTCACCAGTGGTTCGGGAATCTCGTGACTCCGTCGGACTGGAAATATCTGTGGCTGAATGAAAGCTTTGCGACCTATTTCGGATACGGTGTGGTGGACCATTTTTATCCGCAGTGGGATACCTGGGAGCAGTTTCTACATGGCATGACCACATCCGCCCTGTCACGGGATGCACTGCACCAAACCACGGCCATTGAAATACCCGGTGGCGAACATGTGGTCATAAATACAAGCACCGCTCCGATTATTTACAATAAAGGCGGCAGTATTTTGAGGCAAATTGAAGGGTATATCGGCAAAGACAATTTTAGAAAAGGGTTGCAGGACTACCTCAGTGCCCACCAATACGGGTCGGCAGCCAGTCAACATCTCTGGGAATCCTTTGAAGCGGTTTCAAACCGACCCATAGGATCGATGATGAAAAGCTGGATTGAACAACCCGGATTTCCGTTTGTAGAAGTAAAACAAGTGGGGCATAGCCTGGTTCTCAACCAAAAGAGGTTTACCTATCTGCCCGGAGAGTTCCATCAAAATTGGATCATTCCCGTCACCATCAGTCTGTTCTTTGAAAAAGACAAATCCCGGCAAACGACCATTTTACTGGACCATGCCAAAAAACAAATTGATATCCCGACAGATACGGTTGCATATAAGATAAATCATGGGCAAACCGGGTTCTACCGGGTTAAATATCAAGACCGTAAAAACCTTGACGCGCTCGGCCGGCGGGTCAGCGATCGCACCCTGTCCACGGAAGACCGGTGGGGACTGCAAAATGATCTCTACGCATGGGTCAAACGCGGGGACGTTTCCGTGGGTGATTATCTTGAATTTCTTTCCCATTTCCGGGAAGAAACCGCATACCTTCCGTTGACCGGTATTGTTTCCAGCCTGTCCGAGCTTTACCGGGTCATGGATGCCTCCGGTAGAGAAAAAATTTCTTTGTTTGCCGGACCCTGGTACCAGGACATCATAGAAAAGATCGGCTATGAACCCGGCAAAGCGGAAAAAATTACCGTGTCTTTACTGCGCGAACAACTCATCTGGGAGGCAGCCCTGTTTGGCTCAACCCGGACCACTGAATTTGCAGATTATCACTGGTCCGTGCTTCTGAAAGGAGCCCCGGTGCATTCGGATTTAATGAGATGCGTGATGCAAGTGGCTGCCTTGACCGGGGATGCGCAGGTGTTTGATTGGTTTGACGCCCGGTTCAGGGCTTCCCAGGTCGAACATGAACGCCTGAACATCCTGGTGGCACTGGGGTGCTTCAAAGATGAAACGCTGATCAAAAAATCCCAGAACTATGTCCTCAAAACGGTTCCCCCCCGCAACCAGTTTATCCCGGTGGTGGCCATGGCTTCAAATCCCTATGCCATAGGGTTGATGTGGGACTGGTATGTATCGAATCTCCAAGAAATCGAAAAATTCCATCCATTGCTTTACGAGCGGGTGATTGCTGCCATTGTCCCTGTAGGGGGATTGGAAAAAGCCGGTGACGTCAACGCCTTTTTTGAGGACTACATGAAAAAAACGGATACCGCCCAAGACGTGATTAAGCTCTCTTTAGAGAGGCTGGAAATAAATTTGCGCATCCGGGAGAATAATTGAGCAAAAAAAGACGGCTTGCAAAGGTCATATAACCTTCTCCGGTGTTCTCCGGCTCTTCCTGAAGAAACGCTGCAAAAGTTTAAAGTGAACTAAAGTTTAAAGTGAGCTAAAGCCCGCCCTGGTGCGACTCGTACATGTATACTGATATCGTCTATACATCATGCAAACCTGCCTTTTTGAATATAGCGTATTGGTGATCGGTCTGGGCCAGGGTTAAGGAATTTTGTTAATTATATAAAATCAACGCAGCGACCTGCCCGCTCGTGCCTTGCAATGGCAGGCGGGAGCGACACCATAACTTTAGGCACTTTAGATCACTTTAGACACTTTTAACTTGTACGATTTCTGGTCCTTTGTGCCAGGATAGAGGGGTAGGCCACTTACTGCTGATCCCTTTCCTTGGGCAAATAATCCTTTCTTACGGGGGAAATATGGCATGGCTGTTAAAGAAAATTCACGGTTGATCCGTGGCCATTCCAGTCCGAATTTCTCACCCGTTCGAGCAGTGCGGGGATTCAATGATTGACACATATTTTTAATTGCTTATATTTAATCTATGCGAATGTGATTTTTGTATTAATTTCAGATAGCTTTTTAATGTCTCAACAAACAGGATATCGACATTTATTATGAAGACTTTTAAATGGAGAAAGGCTATTTTTGCCGGAATTCTATTGCTTGTGCTGTGCGTAAACCTATATGCCGCCACTCGACAAAAAATTGAATCCGCACTTGAATCCGCACGCCGGGAATTACGTATCAGTATCGCCAACGAGGAACACATCGCTTCAGAGCTGGCAAAACTTAAAAAAGCCGGGGATGCGTCGCCGGATATGGTTGAGAATTATGAACTTTACTTGAGCCGGGTTCAGGCCATGGTCGCTGAAAACCTTGAAATGGTTGCACAAATAGAAGCACTTCATGCCAGGGTTGACATCCGAAAAGCACCGGATGGGTCCGCATATGGTGAGGATACGGAAGCGATGATGAACCCTGAAATTCCCGAGGAACAGGTGGTAGATGAAGTGGTCGCACTGGATCGCCAACTGGACAGCTCTCTGGCCCAATTCGACGAGATGCTGCTCAAGGAATTGGATTTGATCCGTGCGAAATCGTCGGAACGAATGCGAGATCTGGCCGAGGAAGCGGCGGCTGCGGCAAAACGCTTGCGTGACCAGGGCATCGAAATAGATACTGATGTTGAGGAAGAATCCGTTGAATCCGGTCAGGGGTCAACCCAAGCGCAGAAAACGGTCGAAACAGAGGGAGACGTCTCCGAAACCGGAAAAGCAAATAAATCCGAAGATGACAAGGATGATAGCGAATTGACCGCCCGGGATAAATTCCGGGAAGGCGTTGAAGGTTCCGGGAATCATCCCAAAAATCGCTACGACTCCAAAGATGATGACATTGTGGCCAGACAGCTTCGCGAAGCGGCGGAAGAGGAAACCGATCCCGAACTCAGGAAAAAGCTCTGGAAAGAATATGAAGACTATAAAAAAAATAAAGGCAAATAACATAAGAATGAGACCTTTGAAAAATGTCCAATTGGGACAAAGGTCATGACTCATGTGCTTAGATGAAACTTACTAATCATTATAAATTTTTATTCATATGTTTTATTTTAATTTTATCCAATGGGTGTGCCCCCTATTATGCTCAGAAAGTTGGCCCCACTGACATAATAAAAGCCCAGGAAGAAATCCTTGAAGACCAATTGTTCGATATCGGCATTCAAGTCTTTGAGTCAGACAAAATTACCGAAAAGCAATCCAAAGAAGAACATACCAGCCCGGAAGTCAGAAAAGCAGAGAGCCATTTCATACCGTATCATCTGAAAAATACCCTGCAGCAAAGCAATTACTGGGGTGCTGTTCGTGTACTTCCCACTGAGACGGAAAGTATCGATGTTCTGGTTAAAGGTAAAATCCTTGAGTCAAACGGAGAAAATTTGGCAGTTCAAATCGAGGTGGTCGATGCCACCGGAAAAAGCTGGTTCAGTAAAAAATATAAATCCCAAGCCACGTCGGAATTTTATTCCGCCAATCTCATGGGAGAAAAAGACGCGTATCAGGACCTATACAATGCGATTTCCAATGACATGGCTGAATATTTCAAAAGGTTGCCTCCTGAGAAAATCAAAAAAATCCGTACCGTATCGAAATTAAAATTTGCAGAGGACTTTGCACCATCCACCTACAATGGATATCTGGAAAAAGATAAAAAAAACATCATTACCGTCAATCGCCTGCCCGCCGATGAAGATCCTATCATGATCCGCCTACTTAAGATACGGGAGCGGGAGAACATGTATATAGATACTTTGAACGGATACTATGAAGAATATTATTCTGAGATGTGGTCTTCCTATGAAAATTGGCGTAAGCTCAATTACGAAGAAATTAAGGCAATCCAAAAGATCAAGCGGGATGGCACGATCCGCAAGATTGTGGGCGGACTGCTCCTGGCAGGTGCTATTGCGCTGAGCGCAGGAGATGTCGACAATACCGGAGCGCTTCAGATGGGCATGATCCTGGTCGGCGGTCAGGTCATCGTCCAGGGGTTTAATATTACCAAGGAAGCCGAAATCCACTCGGCAGCAATCAAGGAACTCAGTGAATCTTTTGGAAGCGAGATGCGGCCGGTTGTCATGGAGTTCGAAGGTCAGCAGTATGAGCTGACCGGGTCGGCAGAGGAACAATTTAAACACTGGCGCGAATTGCTGGAACAAATATATATTTTAGAAACCGGCTTTGATCCGGATGTTTCACCGGAAACCGGGGAAACGACAAAAACCGAGAATTCCGAATAAAATCGAGTATCAAAAGAACTTAGGGGCTTCGCCCCAATTGGAATAATGGAATGATGGAGTAATGGAATGATGGGTTTGAAGGAGTTTTTAACAATTAAAATGGTTTATTTCCGCCCTTACTCCTAATATTCCAACATTCCAACATTCCATTCTTCCATTGTGATAGCATCAACAGGTTGCCATTAATAAACCTGCATTTTCAAAAATATTTAGAATTTCCGAGACGTTCGACTATGCCGTCTGAAAAATTGACTCAATCTCTTCGAAATCAACAGACTTCGGATCACAACGTGGAAATAATCACGCCCCTTAAGGTGCGCAGTCACGGCGGTCAACCGGATTCATCCCATCCATTTCGGTCACCTGTGATGCCCATTTTACTCTTGCTCATCGGTATGGTGGTAATGGCAGCAGGCGGATTTATTTTCATCCGTCAGTTATCGAAACATCCGGTGGATGTGAGTAAAGAGATCCATGGGAACGAAACATCGGAAGTCGACGTCCAAAAGAAACCGGTACCGGATGCCACTGGAAGGACCAAATTACCGGTAGGCCCTGTGACACCGTCGGCACCCGTAACTCTCGAACAACAACAGACCATGGAACCGCAACCAACGATTAATCCTGCAAAACGGGCTCTTGAAAAACAAAAGGCGGAAAAGGCCCTGGAAGCGTTTTTAATACTAAAAAAAGTGATCCAGGAAAAGGGCGTGGCGGAATGGGGCGGCAAAGAATATGAGGAAATGACAACCCTGGGCCGGGAAGCGGATGAGGCGTTTATGGATCATACGTTTTTGGGTGCTGCTGAAAAATATGCGCAAGCCGGCAGGAAAGCAGCCGAGTTGGCCGACACCACCCAAGCTGTGTTTCAAAGACTGCTTGAGGAAGGTCGGAAGGCTTTTGAAGCGGGTAACAGTACTATGGCCCAAAAAAAATTCCGTGCGGCCTTAATGATCGAACCCTTCAATGATTTGGCCCAACGAAATTTGGAACAGGCTGAGACGCTTGATGCGGTGAACCGCCTGGTAGAATCGGGCAAAACCCATGAGGAAAACGACCGGTTTGCTTTTGCCCATACCGATTACCAGGAAGCCCTGAAGTTGGACCCTGAATCCAAAGCGGCTCAACAGGCCCTAAACCGAGTGAAAGAACGGATCGTCGGCCAAGAGTTCCAGAAACTCATATCTGATGGATTGACGGCATATCACGACGGTCGTTATCAATCTGCCAGGACCCAGCTTCTAAGGGCAAAATCGTTCCGGCCCGATTCATGCGAAGTACAGAATGCTCTGTTACAGGTTGATGAGGCCATCCGGCTCGCTAAAATTGAAAAACTGCGACAGAATGCGCTGACTGCCGAGCACACTGAGGATTGGGACAAGGCCCTTAGATCTTATCTGGCGGTTCTTAAAATTGATCCCAATATAAGCTTTGCCGTACAGGGTAAAGAAGGTGCTCTGGAACACATTCGCGTTGCCAAGCGGATTCGGTTTTTCCTTCAAAAACCCGATGTCATGGAATCAAACCCGCAGCTACAAAATGCGGTACTTGTCATCGGAGAAGCCGAAAGCTTACAACCGAGAGGACCGCGACTCAGCCAACGATTGGATGAACTAAAGGCCCTGGTGGATGCCGCTCGGACGCCCGTTAAGGTGATGATCGAATCAGATAATCTCACGGAAGTTGCCGTTTATAAAGTCGGCAAACTTGGGCGATTTACCACTCGCGAGTTATCGCTGAGACCCGGTATTTACACAGTGGTCGGTTCACGAGATGGGTACAAAGATGTCCGGCAGAAAATCGTCGTGAAACCCCGCCAGAAAGCACTGCGGGTAATTGTTTTATGCGAAAATAAGGTGTGACCTCAAAACCGGTCAAGTCAAGAATCCTGGCGCAAAGAAGCAGGTTTTCAAAGTAAAAACAAAAATGGAATCAAAACCGATAAAAATCGAGCCCATCTCCTTTCGTTCCAGACCTCCCTCCCCAAGAGTAAAGCCGTTTAACCTCTTAAAATGGGTTGTCGGTGTTTTTTTGGGAGTTGTTTTGATCTTACTGGGGGTCTCGGCATGGTTTGTCTTTACGGCCCGCCAGGTCGTGCTAACCATAGCGCCTGTTCCTGAAACATTAGTGTTCTCCGGAAGCATCCCTACACCTCGAATCGGCGATTATTATCTGATGCGACCCGGAGAATGCACGGTGACGGCTTTAAAGGAGTGCTTTTTCCCTCTTGAGCATACGTTTCGGGTCAGTGATAAAAAACGGCAGAAGTTATCTCTGAAGATGAAAAAACTTCCCGGCCGGCTGATGATCCAAACCTATCAATCCGGTGTGACCCAAAGCAACATTGCCGGTGCACAGGTGGTTATCGACGGTCATGAGGTCGGAAAAACCCCCATAGAAAGTCTTGAAATAAAGCCGGGTCCGGCGAAACTTGAAATTCGTGCCTCGAATTACCAGGATTTGAAGACGGATATCACGGTGCACGGATGCGGAAAACTTCAGGAGTTTAATATGGCACTGCTTCCGGGATGGTCGGATGTTACCGTGAGTTCCATTCCTCAGGGTGCTACCCTAAAGATTGATGGGAAATCGTTTGGAAATACTCCTTCACGCATTCAGCTTGCGGCCGGCACTTACCTGCTGGAAATTAGTGCCGATCTCTATAAAACCTGGGAACACCGTCTGGTCGTGAAACCGAATGAACCCCGGGAAATAAAAGATATACGGCTCCAGCCGGCTGACGGCAAGTTGGCGATCAAAACAACACCCGTGGGGGCGAATGTGATGATTGGCGGAACGTTCATCGGTCAAACGCCGCTGGCAATTGATCTTTCTCCGAATAAAGATCACGTGGTTCGAATTTCCAAGGCCGGTTATGAAAAAGCAACCCGTAACGTGAACGTTCCATCGGCAACGTCAACCCGCCTCCACGTAAATTTAAAACCCAGGGAAGGCATTATACGCTTGTGGTTGAAACCGGCAGACACGGAACTTCTGGTGAACGGCAAATCATGGGGCGCTACCCCCAAGCAATTACGACTGATTGCAGTGGAACATACCCTGGAATTCAAAAAAAAAGGATACCGCTCGCATCGTACGCGCATCACCCCCCGGCCCGGGTTTCCACAGGAATTGAAAATAGCCTTGATAAAAGAGGGTGCTTCCAAACAAGCGACATCCACGATGATCACAACCCAAACCGGTTATCGGCTGAAGTTAATTCGGCCCAAGACGTATACCATGGGATCTTCACGCAGAGAGCAGGGACGCAAATCCAATGAGACCCTGAGAAAGGTCAAACTAACACGGCCGTTTTACATGGGGATTCAAGAAGTGACGAACAAAGCGTTCAAGGAATTTATGGCCGGGCACAATTCAGGAAGTTTCAAATCCAAACCTCTGAGCCGTGACGATCAGCCCGTGGTTCGGATAACCTGGGAACAGGCGGCTTTGTTCTGCAACTGGCTCAGCGCCAAGGAATCACTTTCGCCTGCCTATAGTAAAAAAGGGGAAAAGCTAATTGCAGTCGAACCGATAAATACCGGTTACCGACTGCCGACAGAAGCCGAGTGGGAATACTGTGCCCGGTTTGCCCACACGCAGACATCCTTGAAATATCCATGGGGTCATAAATTCCCTCCCAAGCAGTTATCGGGGAATTATTCCGATCAATCCGCAAAAGACTTGCTCCCGAACGTTCTTGAAGGGTACAATGATCAATATGCGGCAACGGCCCCCCCGGCCAAATTCAAACCCAACGGGCTGGGCCTGTATGATATGGGGGGAAATGTGGCGGAATGGTGTCACGACTATTATTCGATTTACAGCTATGCATCTGAAAAGACGTATGCAGACCCGGTCGGGCCGGTGTATGGCAAACACCATGTGATTCGGGGGTCCAGCTGGAAGCACGGAAGCATCGGCACTCTAAGGCTGGCATGTCGCAGTTACGGCGATGATAAACGGGAGGATGTGGGTTTTCGGGTTTGCAGGTACTTAAAATGACCAACTGGCATATCATAATTATGGTTTGTTTGGGGGTCTGTGTTCCCCAAATGACCGGTGCCGGAACCGAGCCGGCAAGATCCTCGAAGGGTTTAAACGGGTCGCTGATACAACATGTAGAATCAACTCGGCATGCGGGAATATATCTTGCACAAAATGATCCAGAGAAACCGTCGGACACCGTTACTGCCGATGATTTCTCAAAGGGCAAGAAAAAAACAACCCCATCGGAACCCCCGACAAAAGATAAAAATGCCCAAAAGAGCACAAAACAGATGAAGCCGTTCGTCCCTTCGGAAAAGATTCCGGCGGATCAGGGGGTGGATTTCCCCTACGATATTTGATCGGTATCAAAACTGAATCATCAGATTGTTTAATGCAATCGCGATCAGATAGAGTGAAACTTGATTAATGAAGGTATGATTAAAACTGCAAAATTTTCTGATATCAAAAAAAAGAATTCATCATGAAAAAAACATTACCCCTATCCATGGAATTTATTTACCAGCTATTCGCTCTGATTTTGATTGTCATTGTTGTCCATGCCGCTTACGTGGGCATCATCCGTCCCCATGCCGATGCCATCCTGGAACGGCAGGCCGCGATGATCCAAACGGACAAAACCCTGAGTACAGAACGGTCGGCCTATGTGTTGATTCGAGACTATGAGCAGGAAGCGTGTTTTATTCTCATGTTCTGGGCGTTGGCCATTATGGTGTTTAAAGCCGTTACCACCATAAGGCACCGGAAATTGATAGAGAGGGATTTAATTCCGCTGGCCGAGGGTGTGCGTATCCTGCCTGAAGATACCCGGGAACTGTCCCGGGAGATTCAAGCGTTGCCCCCGTATCAACGGAACGCATTGCTTCCAAGAGCGTTGCTTGCGGGTTTGCAGCGATTCAGCTCTACCCGCAATGTTCAGGATGTTGCGGATGCCATCCATGCCTACTGTTCGGCGGAAAACGAACGGCTGGAATCCGAATTGTCTATGATCAGGTATATTGCCTGGGCCATTCCCTCCATCGGATTCATCGGCACGGTCCGGGGAATTGGAGATGCCCTCGGACAGGCGCACCTGGCCATTGAAGGAGAGATCTTCGGGGTTACCCGCAGTCTGGGAGTCGCGTTTAACTCCACCCTGATCGCGCTTCTTATCAGCATTGTTCTCATGTTCATGCTGCACCAACTGCAACTCCTGCAGGAAAGATATGTGTTGGAAACCGAAGCCTATTGCGAGGATAAATTAACGAGACATTTGCATATGCAACAGCAACAGTAACAATCCTGGGCCAGAGGACCAAGCGTTGGTTTGCCCCTGAAAGGGGTTTTTTTAATTAAGGTCGTACAAGTTGAAAGTGTCTAAAGTGATCTAAAGTGCCTAAAGTTATGGTGTCGCTTCGCTCTCTCCGAGCTGTAGGCTCTATGAGCCGGAAGCCGATGTTTTCATATAATTGACAGAATTCCTTAACCCTGGCCCAGACCGATCACCAATACGCTATATTCAAAAAGGTAGGTTTGCAATGATGTATAGACGATATCAGTATACATGTACGAGTCGCACCAGGGCGGGCTTTAGTTCACTTTAAACTTTATCCGCCACCGTACTTTGGCGGATTTAGTTCACTTCACACTCTTGCAGAGATTCTTTAGGCAGAGCCAGAGAACTCTGACCCCCGCAATTCGGGACAGGCATGGCCCAAAAGAACATGTTTTCAATGTAAAAATAAAATTAATCGGTTGGGGTGCTTAAATGACGCTTCTCGGACTTGAACTCAGCGATGCCGGAATCTTGGCTGCCGGCGGTAACCCGTCGAGATTATTGGAGGTCGACGGACACAAGCAAGAAAGCCCGGGGGTTGCCATCCCGGAAAAAAAGCGCCTGGTTGTTGGAAATTCCGCGGCAAGCAAGGCACACCTGTTTCCGCTTCAGGTCATCAACAGATTCTGGGATCAATTGAATACGGAGCCCCTGAAGCAAACGCATGGGCATGCGCAGAATTATGCTGAAATCGCCTGTGCTCACCTATCCCACATCTGGGAACATATTAAAATGCATGGCGATGAGATGATTATCGCCGTACCCGACTATTACAGTCAGGAAAAACTGGGACTTATTCTGGGCATGGCCCGGGAACTGTCGATTCCGGTTAACGGGTTTGTATCCCTTCCAATAGCCGCATCATTTAATCCTTGTCCTGATGCCATGCTGCTGCATTTGGATATTCATTTGCACCGGTTTGAGATGGTTTATCTCCGTCAGGACGAGCAGTTGACCCGGGAGAACTCAATGGCTGTCCAGGAGATTAACCTCGAGCAGTTATACCGGGGCTGGGTGGAATCCATTGCCGAAGAATTTGTGCGCACCACAAGGTTCGATCCGCTGCATCAGGCCGCCACCGAACAGGAGCTATATAGCCGTTTACCCGATGCTCTGGAAATCTTTAAAAGTCAGTCATCGTTTATATTTGAAATAGCACACGGAAAACATCGTTATCGTACTCCCTTGCTCTGGGACCTGCTGAAACAAAAGAGCGAGGCGGTGTATGATGAAATCCGCCGTTCTATTGTAAAGATGCGAGATGCGCAGGGTAAAAACAGCCGGTTGATTGCCCTCCAGCTGACCCATCGAATCGCCCGCCTACCGGGATTAAAGGATAAACTTTCAGAAATTGATCAATGCGAAATCATAGAACTCGAACCCGGCGCCGGCGCTCTGGGTGTTTTGCGGATCCGGGACCAGTTGGCAGATCGTCACTCCGGTGATGGGGCGTCCTTTTTCACCAGCCGTCCCTGGGGGCAGGCAGAACCGAAAGTTTCCCAAACCATTTCTTATGAAACTCCCGGTAAGATGCGGCCGACCCATCTGCTTTACGGGGATGTGGCCTATCCTATCTCCAAAAACCCTCTTTTCATGGGATCCGATCCTTACCCTGCCGGAAAAAGCATATATGTTCCGGCGCAATCATCCGGCGTTTCTAAAAAGCATTGTACGGTTCACCGTGATGGGGACAGGATTATCTTAACGGATACCAGCAATCACGGAACCTTCGTGAACGATCAAAGGGTCGACGGGAGCACGACACTAAAACTTGGCCAAATCGTTCGTCTGGGGACATCCGGAGAAACCTTCCGCCTCATTGCCTGTATGGAAACCCATGAAACGTAGAAAATTAAATGTATTCAGCTTATCTTTTATCGACTGCATCTGCTGCGGGTTGGGGGCAATCATTCTTTTGTTTGTCCTGGTAAACGCCAAGGGTGCCGTTCGTCGGAATGCCGTGACGTCGGATTTGCGTGCCGAGGCGAGAAAACTGAAAGAACAGGTGTTGGACGGCAAAAAGAACCTGGTTGAGGCCCGTAACGCCCTTTTTCAAACCCAGACCGAACTGGTGACGACCCAAGGGCGATCCAGTGAAATCATAGACATACTCAATGAGAATAAGGTGGAACTGTCCGATCGGGACAAGGATACCCTGGCAACCAAAACACACATCAATAAGCTGAAAACCGATTTAAAATCTCTGGAAGAGGAACTCCGGCGATTGAAGGCCGGGGCAAAAACAGATGATGATCTGGGGTCCGGGTTGCGTCCGTTTCCCGGTCACGGGGATCGACAGTATCTTACCGATTTGAAGATGGGTGGCAAACGAAACTTTATTCTTGTAGACGTTTCCGCCAGCATGCTGGATGAAACCATTGTGGGGATTATTCGTCGGCGAAATCTAAAGAATTCCCAAAAATTAAGTGCCCCCAAATGGCGTCAGGTCTTAAAAACCGTGGATTGGCTGATCACCCGGCTTCCACCGACCAGTAAATTTCAAATATACACATTTAACGACACCGCACGTCCTTTGATTGAAAAAACAAAAGGGGTCTGGCTGGATGCCGGTCAGGTGGACCCATTAACCCTTGCGGCAGACCGCATGCACCGGGTGGTTCCGGAGAAAGGAACCAGTTTGTTAAACGCATTCAAAGCCATAGGGGAGATGAAACCGGCTCCGGACAACATATTTTTACTTTCCGACAGTTTGCCGACCATGGGCAGCAGCAAGCCCTGGCAAACAAGAGTTTCCAGCAAAAAACGGGTCCGTTTATTTAATGAGGCGATCCCGAAATTGCCGGTCCGGGTTCCGGTAAACATTATCCTTTATCCCATGGAGGGGGATCCGCTGGCGGCGGATGCCTATTGGCGCCTGGCCAAGAAAACCAAAGGATCTTTTTTCTGCCCTTCGAGAAATTGGCCGTAAACGCAGTAGCTATTTAGTGCATTATGAAAAACAGAAAACGGGACCTAGAAATATTCAGCCTTTCCTTTCTTGATTGCATCTGCTGCGGTTTCGGCGCCATCATTTTGCTGTTTGTGCTGTCCAAATTTGCAGAACCGGTGGTTATTGAAAAAATCAAGGAAAATATGCAGACCCAAATCGTTCGCCTGGAAAACGAACTGTTTGAAATCCGGGGCGAAACCCGGATTTTGAATCGCGAGCTGACAGCGAAAATGGAGCAGTTGTCCCAGGAGAAGGAAAAGCTCGCCCGTCTCCAGGGGGATCTTTCGGACGTTGAAGGCCAATTTGCTGCATCCAAAGACGATGCCACGGTACAAAATATTATTGAAGGCAAAATGGCCCGGGCACGACAGGAACTGACCGAAGAAATGAAGCGGCTTTTGAAAAGCCGATCCAAAAAAATTACCCGTTCGGTGGGGGGTATCCCGGTGGACAGCGAGTATATCGTTTTTATCATCGACACCTCGGGCAGCATGCAGCGGAATGCCTGGCCCCTGGTACAGAAAAAAATGCGGGAGACTCTCGAAATCTATCCCAAAGTCAAAGGTATTCAGATCATGAACGATATGGGAAATTTCCTGTTTTCCCAGTATGCGGGAAAATGGATACCGGACACCCCCGCCCGCCGAAGGGCGATTATCTCCGCCCTCAGTTCCTGGAGTTCTTTCAGCAACAGCAGTCCGGTGGAAGGGATTACCGCAGCGATCAATAGGTTCTATTCGAAAAATAAAAAAATAAGTCTCTATGTATTTGGTGACGAATTTAGTGGTGCGGCAATACAACCGGTCATCAATGAGGTGGGCAGAATTAACACGCCAACAAAAGACGGTTCCCGTCGCGTCCGGATCCATGCCGTGGGGTTTCCGGTGGTCATGGAAAAAACCAACCAACGCGGCAACACCGGGGAAAGATTTGCTACCTTGATGCGGGCGTTATGCCAGAGAAACGGTGGTACCTTTGTCGGGCTGAACAGCACAAGACCTTGAACTGCAAAAACGAGGGTCTTCCTAAAACCTAAAACTCTCGTAAAAGGGCTTTTTATGATTTTTTACGAGAGCATCAAATGTAACTCATTAAAAATTAAGATTCGTTTCATGCGATATAGACACAGAAAGCAACCTCACAGATGATTAATGGAATTGTAACCTGCCCGGTGTTCTTTGATCGAGGATCTCATCTGCTTCCTGGATATTGGTTACATTATCCACCGTGGCAGCGAGTTGAAAATTCATTAGACTGCGCTGAAATAACTCTGAATTGTGATTGGGTTTGCTGACATATACGATTTTACGGGCGCCATAAGCATAAATCAGATCTGCTGTGTTAAACAGCAGGTCTTGGTCTTTCTGGCGGATTAGTCCCTTTTTAGTTAAAACCGCCACACAGGTAAACCCCGGCGCCAGATATCTGCAGGCGCTTTCAATTTGGTCGACGTACACCGGGATATCAATATAATCTTTATCGCCTAAAGTTATATAAAGTCTGTTCTTTACGGGATTTGTTTGAACATCGTACATGAATACCCCCGTTACCTCAATCCATTGATTTTCCGAAATATTCTGAAAGTCACGAGATTAAAATGAGATTAGGAAAAATTATGTGTCCCATGGTTTCATTTGAATAAATAAAATTAAAAAGCAAAAAATGTGCCATAATAGTAATTTATAATTTATAAGCTTTTACAGAGGGTTATCAAATGAGAATTTCTGATTATATCGAATTTTGGGGAGGCTATTACGAATCGTCTGTTTTTATCGTATCTAATTAGTCGAGACAGAAAAGTGAACTAAAGTTTGAAGTGATCTAAAGTTTGAAGTGATCTAAAGTGAGCTAAAGTTGTTGAATTCTATCAATTTTATAAAATGGTGGAGCGAAGCGACTCCTCAACTTTAGGCACTTTAGATCACTTTAGGCACTTTACACTTGTTCATTGCATTATCCAGATATCAGTCTGATTTTAAGCTATAAATTTGATACTCCCCAAAATCCGTTATAACCAGGAGTATTTTATGAATGGATTTCAGAGGTGTCAATAATTTTAACAATGTGTAAAAATAACTGAATAGACTTAAACCTAAGTTGAGCGATTTTTTGCGAAGAAATGTGCTGAGATCTTGATGCATAAGGGTTCGCGAAAACCGCAGGCATACCCGTGGATATTTCGAGGATTTTCGGGGATCCTTGATGCGCAAGAGATCGGTGCAGATCGAGTAAAAAATCGCTCAATTTAGGTTAAACCTAAACTGGAGAAATGTGTTTCCGTAAGAACGAGTTTAAGAAAAGGTGTATTTGCAACTTGGATTCCCCATATTCCGGACCCGTCACCCGGAACGTCATTTGAGGATCAGGTTTTTTTGTTTTTCTTTGTTCCGTTTGTCCTTCTCAACAAAAATCGGTTTCCCGCTGTCATAGGCTTTTCCCGTATAGTACATCAGGGTTGCCGGCGTTGACGGAGAAGGCGTAAAAATCTGAATCTGCCGGGGTTTAAACTTGAGGATCCTGCGGCTGAAGCGGTTTAAACGCTCCATGTCTTTAAGTGTACATCCCGGATAAGCAGCGATAAAATAACAGGTTAAGAACTGCTTTTTCCCCATCCTGCGGTTGATTTTCTGAAAGCAGCGGAAGAATTCCATAAAGCTCTCAATAGGCGGTTTTCCCATGAGCGCAAGGATATGATCTTCGGAATGCTCGGGTGCGACCTTCAGTTGTCCGGAAATATGATGCCGGATAATCTCTTCAAGATATTGAAGGCCGTATGTTTGATCTTTCAGCACCAGATCATGGCGTATTCCGGAACCGATGAAAACCTTTTTTACTTTCGGGATCTGCCTGATTTTTTTCAGCAGGGCAATCTGGGGGAGATGGCTGATTTCCAGCTTATCGCAGGCGACCGGAGTCAGGCAGCGCTTGTTGCGGCAGGTGCCTTTGGTTTTTTTTCGCTTGCATTCGATACCGTACATATTGGCGGTGGGGCCTCCGACATCGTGAATGTATCCTTTAAATTCAGGATGGTGGGTTAAAATCGACGCTTCCTTCAGAATGGACGCTTCGCTACGATCCACAACCCTTTGCCCCTGATGTAAGGATATGGCGCAAAAGTTACAGTCGCCATAACATCCTCTGTGAGTCGTGATTGCGAAACGGATGGTTTCAAGTGCCCGCACCGGCCCCCATGCTGCATAATACGGGTGGACGTCCCGTTCATAGTCCAGATCATGAATATGGTCCAGCTCTTGGCTCGTTGGCGGAAACTGAGGAGGATTCTGGATCAGATACCGGCTGTCCTGCTTCTGGCAAAGACCTTTTCCGGTTATCGGGTCATTGTTTTTATAAAAAGTCTTAAACATTTCAATGAACTTGGCGCTATCCACCGTAATTTCCGCATGGGATGGGAGTTCTATGTAACCTTCTTTTTTTCCCTGGGCAATATAGCAGATTCCCCGGACATCCGTAACCGGTCGGCAGCGCCGGATGTTTTCTGCCAGTTCCAGAGTCGTTTTTTCCCCCATTCCATAGACCAGAATATCGGCCTTGGCGTCAAAAAGAATGGACCGTCGTATACTGTCGGACCCGTAGTGATAATGGGAGATGCGTCTGAGGCTCGCTTCAATCCCGCCGATAACAATCGGTTTTGTCTTTTTGAAATATCGGCGAACAAGATTCGTATATGCGATAACCGCCAAGTCCGGACGTCTGATATTTAAACCGCCGCCGGTCAGATCATCTCGTTTTCGCCGTTTATTCGTCGCGGTATAATTGGATATCATGGAGTCCATGCATCCCGAAGTAATTCCCCAGAAAAGATTCGGCTCCCCCAGCCGGCCGATATCTTTTCCGCTGGAGATATCGGGCTGCGCTATTATGGCTACCGTGTAACCGGCATCTCTCAGTACCTTTCCAATGACCGCGACGCCGATAAACGGCGAATCCACATAGGTGTCTCCTGTTACCAGTATGACGTCCGGAGATTTCCAGCCAAGAGCCTCCATCTCATTTTTAGTTGTGGGAAGAAACATTAAGAGAAATCCAGGTTAATTCGTGTTTGTTGTGTGATAGATGGAGAAATGCGGTATGCGGAAGACCGGCAAATTTTTTGATAACGTCATAATGGGAATTTCCCTGGAATTTTACCGTGCATACGAAATTGCGACATTTTCCCGAATTCAGCCAAATAGAGACCCACTCCAGGAGTTTTTCCGGATAACAGGCCACATCGCAAAATATCCAGTCGAAGCGGCTATCCTGATCCGGGAGAATTGAGAACGCGTTTCCTTTTCGAAATGTTACCCCCGCCAACCGCATAATTTCAGGAGCCGGATCAGCGCGATCAACGGCCAGCACGTTGGCCCCGAGTTGCTGCAATACCCATGTCCATCCTCCCGGGCTTGCCCCGGCATCCAGACACGCATCCCCCGGTGCCGGCATCTTTTGAATGCGGGAAAACACTTCCCAGAGTTTCAGGTAGGCACGGCACGGCGGCCCCTGTTTGCTTTCTACAAACCGCACCTCTCCGTGAGGAAAGGCGCTTGAACATCGTGCTGACGCCAGAACGAGGTCGGGCGCCAACAAGGTCCAGGATCCCAGCGGGCTTTGAGGGACAGGTTCCGGGAATCGCAATGGCCGTGCGGAAACGTGTGGAAGTTTCTCCTGGATTAACGTGGAGCGACGATGCCAGCGAAACGAATACATGATCCAGTTGCGCTGGATGGCACGCAGGGCTTTGGCGCCGTCCGTAATGGACCGTATCCGGAGTGTGCGAGGCTCCAGCCAGGTGTTCTGTGCCCAGCAGGAAGTTTGCGGCGGCCCGCCGGCAATGATCAGTCTACCGTGAACGGCCTGTACCCCCTTCAGTTCCGCTGCAGCCTGATGGACAAAACCCTTTGGAGCCAGGTAAGCGGTAATTTGGGTCTGTTGCATAACAATGTTCCATTCAGCAGGAAAATCCGGAGATCCGTCGGGTTATTCCGTTACATGTGTTCGGATACAAGTTTCGAAGCGCAGCGCTACTGAAACCGCCACCATCTATCATTCCTGCGTCCACCGCGAGGTTGCCTTTCGAAATGCAGGTAATGCTCGATATGGTTTCTGTTCAAGCACCTACTCTATGGGACCGAATCTATGCTTTGCCGTTTTTGGGTGCATTACAAAACGTTTTTCTCGCTGTATCTCACGATATTTTTCCATTTGAGTTTCTGTGAAAAGATTCTCAAGCTGTTTATCCGTGGATTCTCGAAGTTCTCCGATCTCTCTTGACAGAAACCTTATTTTCGGATGACGCTGTTCCCGATAGTTCTCAACAATGTTTTCAAGCCTTTCATGCTCTTTTTCGATGATGGGTTGAACAGCGCTTATCTGCTCTTTTGTAAGATTAAGATGCTTCTTTAACTTTGAAAGCGTTTGTTCGGGCTTATTATCGGCCGTAATTGAATTAATAAACGATGTTGCATGTCGATTTCTTATTCTTTCTTCTATTCTTTCCAGCTTTATTTGCTGGTCGGCATTCAGGTTCTTTTTCATTGCGGCAAAGCTCTGTTCTGCAATTTCTTCTAATTCTGGCATGAATTGGTTCCGAATAGCAGAGAACTTTGCTCCGGAATCCTTAACGATTTTTTCAATTTCAACCCGCTGGGTTTCTGTCAGATCAAGCTCACGTGAAAGTCTTTTCATGATAAAACCATGCCTCGCAGGAGGCGGGGGGACACCGGGTTCAAATCTTTTCATTTGATGTTTTAGATACATTCCCATCCCCAGGGAACCGGCAAAAACGCCGACAAGGAAAACAAGAAAGACGCCTATGGATAGTTTTGTTTTATTCATGGCTTCCCCATTTTTTATAACAAGGCAAATAAGCTATAATTTGACGGATCTTCTATGAATATTTTAGCGATTACGTAATCCGTCATAAAATCAACCTGACTTAAAACCATACCCAAGATGAATACCAGAACGCATGCCACAGGAGCGAGTTGCCAGACCAATCGTTGAAAAAGGTCAAGATAACTTGGCTGGGTATGAAAAGGATCGAGATTTCGGATATGTTCCATTACCTTGACCTGCCACAGATCACCCACATCGGCACTCTCTTTTTTCCCATATGCCGAAGCCAGCGCTTTTTTAAGTTTTACATGGTCTTCATGCTTAATGGAGTTCATTTTTACCCCTCGCTACTTTTGTCTCGCCGCTTTTAAAATCTTTTCAAGCTTTTTTCGAGAGCGAAAACATCGGACTTTAACATTGGCAACACTCCAACCCAGAAGGTCAGCAGCCTCTTTCCCGGACAGTCCTTCTAAATAAACAAGTTCCATAACCATTCTATCTTCTGCCGAAAGCCTTCCAAGCGCCCAATCCAGTAATTCTCTGGCCTCATTTTGAGAACCTTTTTCATTGATCGCCTGCTCGGATTGTTCTGTAATCACCTGTTCCAGCCAATTTTGGTGTTTTTCGGTAAGGACGCTCATGGGAACTTCCCGGGACCGATACGTTTTTCGCCAGAAATCGTAGCAAGTTCTGACTGCAATTGAAGACAGCCACTGTTTGAACCCGCTCTCGCCTCTAAAGGACGGCAATGATTGGTAAGTCCTTAAAAATACATTTTGGATTGTCTCTTCAACATCATTGTACGGCACATGTTTTTTAACGATTTTTAGGACCGTATCCTTGTACCTGATCAACAGAGACTCGAATGCATTAACGTCTCCTTTAAGAACTCGGCGAACGATTTCAGTATCACTTGACTTAATCGGATCATTTTGCATTATGGTTCTTTTCAAATGCTATAAATTCTGAATTTCAAATAGCTTTATATCAGAAAGAACCATAAAGAAAAAGGGATTCATTAACCTGGAATCTTCTTGTGGAATTATGCCAGGGGGTATCCCCGCTCATTTTCAAGCCAAGCGTCCAAATGTTGCTTGATCCGTTCAAATCTCGATACGCTTCGGCCTTTGAAGCAATCGTTTTCTCACCAAAATAAAAGATCCTTTTTAATATTAAGTCGTACTTGGCCCATCAAAAGTTACACCTCAATGAATCCCAAGTAAATATCCGGGTCCATAGGGCCCGGCTTTGGGTTACCCCTGAAAGGGGATAGTTTACTCAAAACCGTACGAGTTAAAAGTGCCTAAAGTGATCTAAAGTGCCTAAAGTTATGGTGTCGCTTCGCTCCGCTGATTTTATATAATTGATAGAATTCCTTAACTTTAGCTCACTTTAAACTTTAGTTCACTTCAAACTCTTGCAGCGATTCTTCAGGCAGAGCCGAAGAACTCTGACCTGGCCCTAAGGACCAGG
>Ga0208648_1000166_pt1 | contig 72056 bp, 69 predicted proteins | sample AntAceMetag02UKL_FD_184772 | JGI IMG/M metagenome (GOLD analysis project Ga0208648, IMG submission 184772) | Saline lake microbial communities from Ace Lake, Antarctica - Antarctic Ace Lake Metagenome 02UKL (SPAdes) (version 2) | ecosystem: Environmental > Aquatic > Non-marine Saline and... | reverse complement strand
GTTTTGCTGGTTCATTTTCCATTCTCCGCTTTGGATAATTATGATGCCTCTGCTCTAAACCTCAGAAGGACATCCTCCATGAACTCCCCCTCTAACTCTCCCCTTGGCAGCCGCACCAACGCCGATGGCGCGGCTTTGGTCAGTGCTTATCTTGCAGCCAACCCTCAGCTTTCGGCGGGCGCTCTGAGTGCCGCCCGGCATTTTCTGAAGTGGGCGCAGGCCCGGAGAATCCAGACAAGAGATCTGGATGCATCGGCGGTGGATCGTTTCTTACGCCACCGCTGCCGTTGCGATCGTTATAGCCTTAAGCAATTGCGGAGCCCGACCTACGCCACGGATACTCGGCGGTTTCTTCGTTATCTCGAAGGGATTGGTGCGATCGCGCTTCCCAATGACGTCGCTTGGCTCGAGCAATATCTGAAGGCCTACGCAGAGAAGCTTAGCCGCGTCGGTTACAGCAACGTGACGTACTCGACGCTGCTGAGTCAGGCCCGTCATTTCGCGGAATGGGCGCTACAGATGCGTGTTCCGATCTATGGAAGCAAGGAGGCAACCATCGACCAATTCGCGCGTCACGAATGCCGTTGCGGGGAGATGACCAAACATGGCAACAGGGTGCTGGCGTCTCACTATAGGAACCGTCAACGAGGTGCCCGTGCGTTTGTCCGGCACCTGATCGACGAAGGCCTGCTCCCGCCCGAAGAACCTGATGACGCCGACGCAGAAGACCCGCGTTTGACCGGGTTTTCGAATTGGTTGCGCCGTGAGCGCGGGGCGACGTCCGAGACCGTGCGACGCTATCTTAACGAAGCGGGCAGATGGCTGGATGACCTTGGTGCAAACCCGCAGGATTACAACGCTGTGGCCATTCGTTCGATCGTGCTCAGTCAGGGCGAAGAGCGCTCAAGATCGTCGGTGCGAATGACTGTGACGGTCCTGCGTGCTTTCTTGCGATTCAAGATTGTTCAAAACCAATGCGCCCCGTCCTTATTATACGCGGTTCCCTCTGCCGTTTCACGTAAGTTGTCGAAAGTACCGTCAACGATTTCCCGCGCGCAGATCGAAGAGATAATAGAGGCCTGTGGTGCTACTACTCCGGTGGAGATACGCGATCGTGCCATCCTTCTTCTTCTCGCGCGGATGGCATTGCGTGCCGGAGACATCTGGCACTTGCGCTTGCCGGATATTGACTGGCGAGCCAGCCGGTTGCGGTTGCGCGGCAAAAGCAGGCGCGAAGTCATGATGCCAATGCCACAGGATGTCGGCGATGCACTGCTGACCTACATCGAGGACGTGCGCCCGATCGCCGCAACGGATCGGGTCTTTCTGCGCATTCAGGCGCCATTCACCCCTTTGCGTTCCTCCGCCGAGATTGCCGGCATCGTCTCCCGGATACTTGGCCGCGGTGGTTTCACCGGGTTGCCGACGGGCACGCATGTGTTTCGCCATTCATTGGCATCCGCCTGGTTACGCGACGGCGCCGATCTCGACCAGATCGGCGTCGCGCTTCGCCACGCCTCGCGGGATACGACCGCGATCTATGCCAAGGTCGATGTGGGCATGTTGTCGGAAGTGGCGCAGCCATGGCCGGGAGACGTATCATGATGCATCAGGACGTTGACCGTTTCGTTCAGCTCAATCGCGCCCTCGGAAAGAAGTTTGTTGAACAGGAGACTTCCTTGCGTGCTTTCGCGAACTTTGCCGCAGAACGATCTATCAAACATGTGACATCCGCAGTGGCAACAGAATGGGCGGCTGGCGCCTCATCGCCACTTGCTGCACAGGCACGGTTTAATCGGATTCGCGCTTTGGCCGTGTTTCTGCATGCGGAAGACGCGCGCCACGAGATCCCTGGGGCAGGTTTGATGGGCAGGTCACGGAGACGACGGCCCGCCCCGCATATTCTGACGCAAAACCAGATCAGTCAGATCATGCAGGAAGCACTTTTGGTTCACGGCCTGACACCGATCAGCCCGTTGACTTATCACAATCTGTTCGGCTTGCTCGCTTCGACAGGTTTGCGCATTTCGGAGGCTTTATCCCTTCGGTGCGACGACCTGAACGCCGACGGTCTCATGATCCATAAGGGCAAGTTCGGCAAGAGTCGGCTTGTGCCCATACACACCTCAACACGCGCTGCGCTGGAACTGTATCTCGAAGCCCGCACTGGCGTACGTAACGCGGGCGATGATTTGTTCGTCTTGGGACATGGGCATGCACCGACGGCAACCAGAGCTCATGTAGTCTTTGTCCGGATCGTGCGGAAGCTTGGCCTTCGCAACCCAACAGGCGCTGGCCCCAGGCTGCACGATCTACGCCATAGTTTTGCGGTGCATTCACTGGAAGCCTGTGGGAATAATCCACAGGCGGTATTGCGACACATGAAGGCGCTGAGCACCTATCTCGGCCATGTCGATATAGCCAACACCTACTGGTACCTCGAGGCCACGCCGGTCCTGTTGAAGCTGATCGCTTCGACCGCCGAAGAGAACTGGATCGGAGGTACGATATGACCCCGCTCGCCCCCGACCTTTCAGCATTCCTGCAAAACCACCTCCCCAATGAACGTGGAGCAAGCCGACATACCATCGCGTCCTATGCCCATGCGTTCACCCTCTTGCTGCGGTTCATAGCCGGACGGCTTAAGCGCTCTCCTTCGCAACTCGCAATCGAAGACCTCGACGTTCAGATGGTCAGGGCGTTCCTTGATCATATCGAAGAAGGGCGCGCCAATTCTGTTCGATCCCGCAATGCACGACTGGCCGCGATCAAGTCATTCTTCCGTTTCGTCGAACATCGACACCCGGCTTGCCTCGAACAAGCGATGATGATCCGGGCCCTGCCAATCAAGCGGACGGATACCAAACTTATCGACTATCTGACCAAGGAAGAGATCCGTGCATTGCTTGGTGCACCAAACCGCCACACCCCGGGAGGATTGCGGGACCGGGCCATGCTGCATCTGGCCTATGCTGCAGGCTTGCGGGCGTCCGAACTGCTTGCGGTGCGAATGGACGACTTTCCCGCCGGCTCGTTCTCCAGCGTGCGGATTCTTGGCAAAGGTCGGCGGGAACGTGTTCTGCCGCTCTGGAAAGAGACCCAGGCCGCCATTCGTGCCTGGCTGGCTGTCCGGCCTAGCGATGCGGGACCAGAACTGTTCCTGAGCCGCGATGGTCGCAGGATGACGCGAGATGGGTTCGCCTATAGGCTCAGACAGCATGTGGCGACAGCCGAACGCTCGACGTCGTCGATTACCGCAAAACACGTCACACCGCATGTACTGCGGCATAGCTGTGCGATGCACACGCTTCAAGCCACTGGCGATGTCCGTAAAGTCGCGCTCTGGCTCGGGCATGCCAGCATCCAGACGACAGAGATCTACTTGCGCGCGGATCCAACCGAGAAGCTCGCACTTCTGGATGCCCATCATGCGCCGCTGATCAAACCCGGACGGTTTCGCGGCCCCTCGGACAAGCTGATGCAGATATTGGCAGCGGCCACACAACGTTCCTGAGTGACCGGACAAAACTAGCGTCCTGCTGCGCGCGGGACGCTATTCCAAAACATAGCCAAGCGCCCGATATCCCGTTCGTCGCTTCGCGGCCATTCTGGCGAGAACAGGCACGGCACTGTCAACATAATCAACCACAAGGACGTCTGTCTTTGCATCATGTTGTCGGTGCAACCTGCCGACGTATTGCGCCAGCGTGCCCTTCCAGGCGATCGGCATCGTCAGGAACAGGGTATCAAGCCGGGCGTCATCGAAGCCTTCGCCGATATAGCGGCCTGTCGCGAGGATCAGCCGTTCCTCATTTTCGTCAACACTTAGCGCCGCCTGCGCGACCTTCCGTTCCTTGGCGGACATGCCACCACGCAACACGACGATGTTCTTTGCAAATCTGGAGAACCTTTGCTGAAAATATTCAAGATGATCCTTGCGCTCGGTCAGCACGATCGGGGAGCGTTTGGCCTCAAGCGATTTCAGCACGTCATCGAAGATTAGATCGTTTCGAGCACGGTCCTCCGCCAAGGCGGAATATATCGCTGGCATGGACGGGCGTTCGGCCATGGCCAGATCCTCTGGCAGTCGGAACCTCGTATGACGTTCACGAGCCCGATGGTGAATGCCGCTTTCAGCAGCTTGCGATTTGGCGCTTACCCGATGGCGCACCGGGCCACACTGCATGAAGATGATCGGATGATGTCCGTCTTTTCGAGCGACTGTCGCAGACAAACCTGCGACATAGCGCGCCTTCGTTCTCCGAGCGACAAGTTCAAAACTCGCGGCGGACAGATGATGACATTCATCGACAACAAGGTGACCGTAGTCGCCGACGATGTCGTCCACCTCGCCTTTGCGGACCAAACTCTGGATTAGTGCCACATCGATTACACCGGTGGGTTTGCGTTTTCCGGCACCGATCGTGCCGATCTGCTTCGGATCAATCTGCAAAAAGGACCCCAGACGCTCGACCCATTGGTTCAGCAATTCACGGCGGTGGACCAGGACCAGCGCATTGCGGGCACGGTGCGCAATCAGAGCCGAGGCCACGACAGTCTTGCCAAAAGCGGTCGTGGCGGCAAGCACGCCGTTGTCGTGCTCTATCAATGCATTAAATGCTCGCGACTGCTGTTGGCGGAGTTCGCCACGGAAACGGACCGTCTCCAGCAAGGCGGTGCCGTCTTCACGCAGATCGTCGAGATCCACGCTCGCACCCTGATCGGACAGGAGCCCGACCACTTCATCAAAACAGCCACGTGGCAGTGCTACATGCCGGGGATGCAGCTCGGCACAGGACACAATTCGAGGCTTCCCGAATGTCGGCAGCCGCATTGCCTGTGCTCGATAGAACTCGGGGTTCTGGAACGCGGCCAGCCGCACCAGTTGAGCAATCATGGCCGAAGGCAGTTCGGATCGGTCGATATAGATTTGATCGGCAATCGTCACTTTTATGCTCCGCGGGATAGGCACATCGAGGCGTCGCGGCGTGCTGCGCCGTGACGGGGGCATTTTCCAAGGTTCGTCAGCCTGTTCGTCGTCCACCGGCATGCGCACGCCCAGCACCTGTCCGGAAAGCTCCGCAGCTGCGACGAGGTTGGCCACCGCTTCTGCCGAGAATCTCGGCAAGGAGGACAAATAGGCCCACTGGTCGTCGTATGGCCGCAAGTTCCCGTCGACAAAGACGCTGTTGCCAGCCTTACGCGCGTTGTTCTGGAGTGGCAGCGCGATCAGGTTTCCAAAGCCGCCAAGCGGCATGATATCCTGATTTGGGAACAGGCGGTCATAAGAGGCGAAGCCGATTTCTGGCCACCTTTCCATCGTCTCCGTGATCAGGACCGATCCAAGCTGGCGTGCAAGGCGGGCCGAGACCGGTTCGGAGAAGAAGATCCAGACATGCCCACCGTTGCCAGATCTTGACCGTTCCAATCCTGCAGGGACTTGTTTCGCCCGGCAGGTTTCGAGCAACGCATTGGCGTCTTCCGCCCAGGATGCCTTGTCAAAATCCGCCGCCAAGAACCAGCATGTATCTCCGGGCAGCAGTGGATAGACACCAGCGACAAAATCTCCATTGCCGCCACGCAGGTGCTTTTCGATGACCTTTTCGTCAGGCGGGATGAACTTCTGATGTGGGCATGCGCCGCATTTGACCTTCGGCTTCTCGCAAATGCCTTTTACCCATTCATTGGCACAAGCCGGTGAATATCCAGAACGGCCGGTCTTCTTGTTGTCCCATCGCACCGGAAACACGTCGGGCCGACCGGCGAACATGCGACGAAATAAGTCTACTTTCTCACGCGATGACGAGGTGTTCGTGACCGGTGCATTCTCGAAGGAACGTTGCTTCGCGGTTGGAACATGTTCCGAGGTGAGCATAACCTCGAGGGCCTTCACCTCACGCTGAAGGTCACTCCGCTCAGCGTCCAAATTGGCCAGACGCGCTCGAGCACGTGTCAAATCCGCCTCTATGTCGCTCTTGTCTGCCACCCGCGATTTCCACCCATTCCCCTCTGTCACACCAAGCATAACGCGCAGAAAGCAAAGGTGTAAGCAGGTCCGCGCGGCCGTCGGTGCGGCTGCCAAGGGGAGAGTTAGAGGGGGAGTTCATGGAGGATGTCCTTCTGAGGTTTAGAGCAGAGGCATCATAATTATCCAAAGCGGAGAATGGAAAATGAACCAGCAAAACAACAACTTGAACCACCACGCTCAGCATAACGTGGGCACGGCATATTACGTGTTATGCGGAGCTCCGCATAATACGTACTGATGCGGGATCATCTGTTCGCGCAGTTCCCACAGGTTTCGCTCTTGCGGTCCGGAGCTCGCCAGCACCCCATCAGCGATCACCTCCCTGTGCGAGCCCTGCTCGAAGAGAGACATCAGGTGCTCCTCCACGCTGCCGCGATCAGACATGCGAATGAGCACGTACCAATCGGCGCGTGCCTCCATTGGGCGCTTGATGTCCGGATAGCGTTGCAGCGCTTTTTCGATGCCGATGCCTGGCATGAGTTCGAAGGCTGCCAGCCGCTCACCGGCAATCTGGCGTCCCAACTGATAGAGCTCGATCAACCGCGACACATCCGAGAGTGCAACCATCATGGACTGGGACACTGCCTGCTCGGGATGCAGTTTGAAGGCCAGCTTGGTGATAATTCCCAACGTGCCCTCCGAGCCAATAAACAATTGCTTGAGATCAAATCCCGAATTGTCCTTTATCAACCGGCGCAAGCCGTTCCACACCCGACCATCGGGTAGCACGACTTCCAGCCCGAGCACCTGTTCACGGGTCGTCCCGTAGCGCAAAACGTTCAGCCCGCCACCATTGGTGCCAACCGCTCCGCCAACAGTTGCTGCGCCGCGTGCGCCCCAATCAGGCGCAAACAACAGCCCATTTTGCGCCGCCGTCTCCTGCAGCACCTGCATCACGCAGCCTGCTTCCACAGTCACCGTGGCATTGGCAACATTCAGGTCGATGATGCGGTTCATCCGCTTTAGCGAGAGCACAATTGTCGGTGATTTTTCTGTCGGAATTGCCATGCGGCAGAGGTTCGTATTGCCGCCCTGGGGCACGATCGCAATCCCGTTTGCACAACACACAGCGGTGATTCTGGAAACTTCCTCAGTCGATTCCGGTCGCAAAACGAGCAAACAATCTTCGCCGGAACCGGTGATATCGCCTAGCATTTCGGGAGCATCCTCGACCGCCAACCAGCCTTTTTCACCGACGATAAGCTTCAGTTCTTCAATGATTTTTTCCATTTTTTGCGACTCTTTCCTAGGTTCTCCAAACCGCCATCGGCTGGCCTGTTAACTGGCGAATAAGGCCGTGGTCCAATTGCGATTTTACACTGACAACAGTTTTTCCCATTTGACGGCGCCTGGCAATAAGGTTAACATGTTTATTAGAAAGCAAGCACTATTCATTGGAGGAAAAACATGAAAATCAAGCAAGCTATCGCCCTCGCAGCTGTTGCATTCTGCACTCTGCAGCAACCAGCACAGGCTGAATTCAAGAACATAACAATCGGGACAAACCCCTCAGGGTCCTCGTTCTACCTGATCGGAAGCGGCTTTGCGAAGCTGTTCCAGGAAGAACTGGGTGTTCGCACCAATGCACAGCCCTTTGCCGGGTCTTCGGTCTATCTGCCTGCCATCTCTGTGGGCGACATGACACTTGGACTTGCATCGACAGTGGACTCAGGCCTGGCCTATACGGGCGGCGCCGGATACCCGCAGGATCTTCCCAACCTGAGGGCCATCGCCAACGTCTGGAACATTCCCTACGCATTCATCACCCGTGCCGACTCCGGCATCATGACCGCCGACGATCTGCGCGGCAAGCGCGTGATGGGCGAACTTCCTGCGTCGCAGGCCCTGACCGAGATCAACAAGGCCATCGTCGCTTCGGGTGGGTTGAAGCTTGAGGATGTCGATTTCATGACCAGTGGTGGCCTGATGGACGGTATCAATGCCGTTGTTGAAGGTCGCGCTGATGCCGCCCCGGTGGCGACATCCATGCCGGTTCTGGTTGAATCACAGGCATCCGTTGATGGTGGTCTGCGGATCGTCGGCAACGGCAGCCTCGGCAATGATGCATTCTTCGCTAAATCAGTGGCTGGTGTATCCGCAGGCGTCGTCAAGGAAAATGAAAAGCGTGGCTACATCATCGGTGAAACACCCGTTGTGACCTACAATACACTTCTGGTCGGCGCAGAAGCCATTTCGGATGATGATGCCTACGCTCTGGCCAAGACGCTCTACGACAACTGGGAAACGATGCAGAAAAACATTGGCCAATTGCGCAGCGTTCCGAAAGACAAACTGCCGCTTGCGACCTCATCAATCCCCTACCATGCAGGCGCCGTCAAGTTCTACAAGGAAGTCGGCCTCTGGAACGACGCGCACGAAGCGAACCAGGCTCGGTTCTAATCTTCAAACCTCAAGAGCCTTTCCCGTCACCTGCGAGCGACGGGAAAGGCCACTATTGCTTAGCCCGGGTGGAGTTTCATGGAACGGATCAATCGCATCGTCCTCGTCGTGACGGTGATAGCCGCACCGGTGATCGGCGTACTTTGGGCGCTCAACGTGCCTCAGATGCTCGGGCTTTCTTTTGTGACACAACAGATTGTCGCCGTCATGCTGGGTCTGGCTGTTGCCGGTGGACTGCTGTCGCATCCCTATCCCCGCTCCCTTCCGATTATTGATCTGATCCTTGCTCTGGCCGGTGCCGGAACGTGGATCTGGTACGCTTACAACTTCAAGGGCTGGATGGTGACCATGGCCTACCGGACGCCCGATATGTGGATTCCGGGCGCCATCGCTCTGGTATTGATGGCTGAAGCGCTGCGCAAATCGATGGGTATTGTAATTGCCGCGCTGGTCTGGGTCATTGCCGCCTATGGTTTCTTCGGCGACATGATACCAGGCCTGCTGGAAGCCTCTGTTTTTGCGCCGACGCGCACAATCCTCTACCTCTATGCCGACAGCAATGGCGTTCCCGGCCTGGTGATCACGGTGATCGTCACACTGGTGCTGCCCTTCATGGTCTTCGGCAAGGTGCTTGAAGTCGCCAACGGCATGACTTTTTTCAACAACCTTGCACTTGGTGCCGTCGGACACCGTCGCGGTGGCCCGGCAAAGGTGGCAATTGTCGCCTCCGGCTTCTTCGGGACGATGTCCGGCTCCACCGTGGCCAACATCATGTCCACCGGGGTGTTCACAATTCCGATGATGATCCGCACCGGCATGACCCGGGTCCAGGCCGCAGCGATCGAGGCCGTGGCATCCAACGGCGGCCAGATTGCCCCACCGATCATGGGTGCGACCGCCTTCATCATGGCCGAAGTGCTGCAGGTGCCTTACTCCGAAATCGTCATTGCCGCTTCGATCCCTGCCTTTCTCTATTTTCTGGTGCTCTTCTTCAAGGTCGATGCCATGGCCAGCGCCAACGGATTGACCGGGCTCGACAAGTCCGAGATCCCCTCGGTCAAGGAGACGCTCAAGGGTGGATGGGAAATCCTGATCTCAATTGCGGTCCTGTTCTACATGCTCTTTGGCACGGGTTATAATCCCGGTCTTTGCGCGCTGATCGCGTCAGCAACCATGCTGGTGGTCTACTCGGTGAAAATCGGCTTCCGCTACGACCTGCCCCTGCTCGGTCGCGCTCTGTTCAATCTGGGCCGTGAGCTTGGACCCCTGTTGCTGATTGGTGGCGCTGCCGGTGTCATCATCGGACTGATGAACTCCACCGGTTTTGCTTTTCAGCTCTCTCTGGCGCTCACCCATATGGCCAGTGCTTACGGTCTGATCGCCCTGCTTCTGCTCTCGGCGCTGGTGGCGATCATCCTCGGCATGGGGATGCCCACGGCCGCGGTCTATATCGTGCTCGTCACCGTTGTTGCACCGACCATGATCGATCTCGGCGTCGCACCGATTTCCGCACATATGTTCCTGCTGTATTTCGGCCTGATGAGCATGGTCACACCGCCAATCGCGATCGGCAGTATCGTCGCGGCACGGCTGGCCGAGGCCAATATGTGGCAGACCGGCTTTCTCGGAATGCGCATCGGCATCGTCGCTTACTGCATGCCATTCGTTTGGGTCTACAACCCGGCACTGCTGCTTGAAGGCACGCCTTTGGAAATTGCGATCGTCGTCTCCAACTCGCTCGCCGGTGCCTATCTGCTCAAACTTTCGATGCTTCCCGCACCCCGGATCGCAGTGCCTGGCTGGCTCTACGGCAAGCTGATGATGGTTGCCGGTCTCGCCGTCATGACCGCCACCGCCTACCTGGGAACCAACGGCATGGCTCCCGTCTTTGTCACAGTCTTTGCTGTTGTGCTGGCGGTGATTATCACGCGGGCCAGCTCCAGCGACCAAAACAAGACCGCCGCCGCACGGGCATGAGATTCAAGGATTTCGCCATGGCGTCGCTTGACATATACAGTAAACATGTTAACTTCTTTTGAAGCAACACCCCATGAGTTCAGGAGGAAATCGCCATGACCCATCCGAGCAAGGCTGCGGATTTCGTTGACTGGCGTCGCGGACAGATCAGCCGCGAAATTTATGTCAGCGAAGATGTCTACCGTCGCGAATTGGAAACGCTGTTCACCCGGGCATGGCTGTTTGTCGGCCATGAGAGCCAGATCCCCAATCCGGGTGATTTCTTCACATCCCGCATGGGCGAGGAATCGGTCATTCTGGTGCGCGACAAGGCAGGCGTGATTCACGTTCTGCTCAACAGTTGCCGCCATCGCGGCATGAAGGTCTGCCGGTACGAATCGGGCAATACCTCATTGTTCACCTGCCCCTATCACTCATGGACCTATACGACGGACGGCCGCATCCGCGGCATTCCGCTCTATAAGGCCCTCTATGAAGGCAATCTCAACAGGGACGAGTGGTCGCTCGTCGAGGTCGCCAAGCTTCACAATTACAAGGGCACGATCTGGGCAACCTGGGACCCTGATGCACCGGATTTCCTGACTTATCTGGGTGACGCGAAGATCCATCTCGATCAGGCGCTGGATTGTCGCGATGGCCGGCCCGGCGGCTCGGAAGTGATCGGCGTGCACAAATGGGTTTTTCCTGCCAACTGGAAATTTGCTGCGGAGAATTTTCTCGGCGACACCTATCACAATCCCAGCCACCGCTCCGTCGACATGATCGGCATCGGCCCCTCGGCTCTGGAAGGTGTGAAGGGGCGACGAGACAATGAACTCGAGCAGGCCCAGCACGTCTGGTGCAGTTTTCCGGCAGGCCATGGCGTGCATTCAGCGGTGCAGCCTGAAGGCTATGAGTTTGTCGATCAGTTCAAAAACGATCCCGAAATTGCAGACTATTTTCGCTACTGCCACGAGGAGCGCAAACGCCGCCTTGGCGAAGACGCGCGGTTCCTGCCCTTCGTCGGCACGATCTTCCCCAATACCTCCTATCACGGTCGCCAACCGCGCAGCCTGTGCTCCTGGCACCCGCACAGTGCCAATGAAACCGAAGGCTGGCGCTTCTTCCTGGTCGACGCAGATGCACCGACCAAGATCAAGGATTTCCTGCGCACCTATTACATGCGCTATTCAGGCCCGGCAGGCATGACCGAGCAAGACGACATGGAAAACTGGCTCTACGCCACAAAGGCTTCCATGGGAACGATCGCACGCCGGCACAACTTCAACTACACCCAGTCCATGGGCGCCAGCGAGCTCAACCCCGTGGTCAACGGCATTGAGGTGCGCGGTGATGTCTCGCAACAGGTGACCGAACATATGGCGGTCGGTTTTTACCGCCGCTGGGCGCAATATCTCGATCAGGAACCCTGGGATGTTCTCATGGGCAAGGGCGACGAACGTTTCACCCCAAAGGCGGCGGCGGAATGACCAATACGCCCGCATCGGTCAAAGACACCATTGTCATGTCCGGAGCGACCTTCGGGATCGGCCACGACATTGCCGTTTACCTGGCTGAGGCAGGCTGGCGGGTCGTTGGCTTCGGGCTTGAAAAAGCGCCCGTCTCCAGTGTAGCGAATGCATCGGTTGACGCCCTGAACGCAGATGCACAGGCCAGAGGTCTGTCTCTTGAATTTCTCGCTGGTGATGTCACCTCGCAAAGCGATGTGGCCAATGTCATCGAGGTCGCACTGCGCGATGGCGCGCGGCTGCACGGGGTGGTCAACAATGCCGCCATTGGTCCTCTCGGCACGATTCTCGACACGGAGCCGGATCTGTTCCAGCGCATTCTTGAAGTCAATCTGAAAGGCCCTTACCAATTGTGCCGGGCCGCCCTGCCTCACATGATTGCAGCCGGTGGCGGGCGGATCGTCAATGTCGGCTCGGGCGCCGGCTATGGCAAACCGAATATGGCGGCCTATTCCACCAGCAAGGGGGGCTTGCTCGCCTTTTCGGCCTCTCTGGCGCTGGATTTCTTTGCCGACGGGATTGCGGTCAATACGGTCATCCCGGGCGGTGGCGGAATCATCTCCGGCATGAGTCTTGGGCGCGTGTCCGGCGATGCACAAAAGCTTCAGGCCAAGGCCGTCGGCACGGTTGCCGGCCGCTTCATGAATGGCCAGGATCTCGCCGGCGCCATCCGCTTTTTAATGTCACCCGAAGCCCAGGCCATTTCCGGCACGGTCATTGATGTCGGGTGCTTTGCGCATCAGGGGTCATCGGCCCCGCTCCCGAAACGCGCCTGAACCAGGAGAAACAAGATGGACGCAACCGTCGAAACCCCGCGCATCCTCCGCGATGACGCCTATTACACTTTGCGCCGTGAGATCGAAGAGTTCTATTACGACGAAGCCGAATGCATCGACACCCGCCGTTTTACCGAATGGCTCGACATGCTGCATGAAGACCTGCGGTATTTCATGCCCATGCGGCACAATGTCAAATTCGGCCAGCACGCCGAACGCGAGAACACCCGTGAAGACGAAGGCATCAGCTGGTTCAACGAGGACAAGTGGACTGTCACCAAGCGGGTCGAGCAGATTCTCACCGGCGTTCACTATGCCGAGGAACCGCTGTCTCGCACCACCCATATGATTACCAATGTGCAGGTGCTGCATGCCCTCCCCGATGCAGCCTCCGCTCAGGAGGTGCACACATCCTGCCGCTTCCACACCTATTTGAACCGGGTGGAATACGAGACCTACAACTTCGTTGGCAAGCGCTACGACCGATTGGTACGGGTCGATGGCGACTGGAAAGTCCGCCACCGCAAGATCCTCCTCGACCAGAACATCCTGCAGGCCAAAAACCTGTCCACTTTCTTCTGATGACGCCGCTAAGGAGCCGAAAATGGCACGACTAGTCCTGAATACAACCACCGACCTGCTCAAGGTGCCCGAAGGCGCCACGATTGTGCTGCTTGATGGGCGCACGGGAAAGGTGGCTGAAAACATGGGTGACGGTCAGTGGCTCAGCCTGATGTTTGAAGACGGCGAAGAGGAACTTGCCCACAGCCAGGACATCAAGGAAGTCCACGAACCCGAGTAAGGAACGAGCCGATGTTACGCATGAGCTACATGCCGAGCGATTTCCATCCGATTCTGCTGGTTCTCGGCACCCCCGAACAACTTCTGATCCTCGCTGATGCGCTGGAGGCCTTTTCCCAGAAGGGCGGCAAGGCCGTGCTGAATGATGCCGGTGTGTTCTCTACTGATACAAGGGTCACACTGGAGGAAATCGACCTTGAGGGTGAACGTAAGCCCGGGTTATGGCAGGTCGAAAAGGGCGTAACGGACCTGGTCTGGCGTCTGCCAAAGAACTACGCCTGGATTTTCTCGAATGAGGTGGCCAACCTTGCCAACTCGGGCGAGCCCGCAGGATCGGTGACGCTCGAATGCGATGTTCTCAGTGAAATTCGCGTCAAGGTTTCCATTGGTGAGTGGGAAGAAGACTACCTCACCGACGATTTCAGATGAGGATCAAATGACCCAACGCGTCGTGATCATCGGCGGTGGTCAGGCCGCCGTCTCAGCCGCCCTGCGCCTTCGCTCCCAGAGCTTCGAAGGCAGCATAGAGATTCTTTGCGAAGAGCCTGGCCTGCCCTATCAAAGGCCACCGCTTTCGAAAAAATACCTCAAGGGCGAACTTGATCGCGAAAGGCTGCACCTGCGCCCCGAAGAGGTTTATCAGGATCTGAAGATCACCCTTCACCGCGAGACCCAGGCCCACTTTATCGACCGGCTGAAAAAACACGTCGCCACCAGCAACAGGGGCGCAATTGCCTACGACAAATTGATCCTGGCGACCGGCGCAACGCCGCGCTGCCTGCCGGCAAGCGTCGGCGGCGATCTCGAAAACGTCTATACCTGCCGCTCCCTCGCAGACGCTGACCTGCTGTCTGGGGAAGTGCGCCCCGGCCAGCGGTTGCTGGTGGTGGGCGGTGGATACATTGGCCTGGAAATGGCGGCAGTTGCGATTGATCTTGGCCTCGAAGTCACATTGATTGAAATGCAGGACCGGATCTTGAACCGTGTTGCTGCACACGAAACCGCCCAATGGTTTCGCAAACTTCACCTTGACCGGGGTGTTGACCTGCGCGAAGGCGTCGGACTCGAGCGGCTCATCGCTGACGGGAAACGTGCCACGCTTGCCGCCTTGAGCGATGGCTCGGCAGTCGGCGTCGATCTTGTTGTCGCGGGCATCGGGGTCAGCGCAAACGATCGGTTGGCGCGCTCAGCCGGGCTTTTCGTCGAGAACGGCGTGCTGACAGATAAAAGCTGCCTGACCTCGGATCCGGACATCTACGCCATCGGCGACTGCGCCGCCTTTCCTTTCCGTGGCGAGATGACCAGGCTCGAGTCGGTCCAAAATGCCTGCGATCAGGGCGAATATGTGGCCGAACACATTCTCGGGCAGGCGCCGGCAAACTATTTGCCTGAACCCTGGTTCTGGTCCGATCAATATGACGTTTCACTCAAGATTGCCGGATTCAATCGGGGTTTTGACCATGTCGTCACACGTCCCGGCGAAAAACCCGGCGCCATTTCGCTGTGGTATTTCATCGGTGAACGCCTGCTGGCCGTTGACGCGATGAATGACGCAAAGGCCTATATGATGGGCAAGCGCTGGCTTGCAAAAGGGCAATCGCCCGACCAGATCGCCCTGGCCGATCCAGACCTGCCGATCAAGGACATCCCCACAAAAGACACACAGGCGGCTGCGGCTGCCTAAGCACGCAGATGAGCGAGGAAAACAAATGTCTGACCCGAAGACCAAATTGCCTACCGGGGGCGAGGCGCTTTGCACCGCGCTCGTCGAGAATGGCGCCGACACGCTCTTTGCAATTCCCGGGATCCAGCTCGACTGGGCCGTGGATGCACTTTCGCAGCGGCCGGATATTTCTGTCTTCGTGCCACGCCATGAGCAATCCGTAAGCTATATGGCCGACGGCTACGCGCGGGTTACCGGGCGACCGGGTGTCGGCATGGTGGTGCCTGGTCCAGGCATGCTGAATGCCACCGCCGGCCTAAGCACCGCATACGCCTGCAATTCGCCGGTGGTCTTTCTTGTCGGCCAGATCCACTCGCAGGCAATCGGCAAGGGATACGGCAACCTTCACGAAATTCCCGATCAGAGTGGCGTCTTGCGGGGATTGTCAAAATCCCATGAATTGGTCATGGATGCCGGGCGCATTCCCGGCGCTGTCTCCAATGCGTTCAACAGCGCGATGGAGGGGCGGCGCAGACCGGCAACTGTGGAAGTTCCCTTCGACATGCTGATGGCGCGCTCAGCACCAAATGCACCTGCCGCCGAAGCATCAGACGCACCGGGCACAAACATCGATCCCCAGGCCATCGAGAAGGCTGCAAAGCTGCTCGACGGCGCTGAATTTCCGGTGATCTATATTGGTGGCGGCGCGATGGACGCGGGCGCTGACATCCTGGCCCTTGCCGAACGCATGGGTGCGGCCGTCATTGCCAGCGACAACGGACGCGGCGCCATACCCGATAGTGCTCCCCTTTCCTTTTCGTCGCTTGCCGGTCGTCCGCTTTTTTCACGCGCCGATGTCGTTCTCGTCATCGGTTCGCGTTTCATGGACATCATGACACCGGAGCCCAGCTGGCCGCAGGACAGCAAGACCTACATCTACCTCAATATCGACCCCACGGACATGACCAGCCCGCGCAAGGCGGCGGTGGAAATCGAGGCCGATGCGGCTATCGGCGCGCGCGCGCTGGCAGAAGCCGTGTCACCGCGCACGGTTCTCAATGCAGCAACTGCGACACGCATCAAACGCTGGGCACAGGATCAAATCGAGGCAACCGGCACATTGTGGCACTATGTCAAAGCGCTGCGCGATGCACTGCCCGATGACGGCATTTTCGTCAACGAATTGACACAGGTGGGTTATTTTGCCCGGATTGCCTTCGAGTGCCGCCAACCGCGTACGATTATCGGCCCCGGTTATCAGGGAACGCTGGGCTACAGTTTTCCCACCGCGCTGGGCGCTGCCGTGGGCGGGGCCGGACGCCGGGTCTTTTCAATCACCGGCGATGGCGGGTTTGGCTGGTCGATGCAGGAACTGGCAACAGCAAGGCGCTACAATCTTCCGGTGACACTGGTGGTCTTCAATGATGGCCACTATGGCAATGTGCGTTCGATCCAGTCATCGACCTTCGGGCGCAACTACATCACCGAACTCAGCAACCCGGATTTCGCACAGCTGGCAAGCGCCTTCGGCATCGATTTCACCCGTGCGACCTCACCGGCCGAACTTGAAGCTGCTCTCAGCCAAAGCGTGCAAACGGATGGACCGGTCCTGGTGGAAGTGCCCGTTGGCAAATTGGCCAGCCCCTGGCCTTTCCTGCGCCTGCGACCGATGGGCGGCGGCAGCGACGTCAACTACGACAACCTCTTTGCGAAATAAGCGAGACAATCACGATGGCTCTGGACCAGACCCGTATCGATGCCCTGCGCGACCGGCCGCTCGGCGACATGAAAAACTTTATCGATGGTGACTGGCGATCCAGCGCCGGTGGCGACCGTATGGACGTTACAAGCCCCGGTACGGGCGCACCAATCGCAACACTCATCGACAGCAGCGAGGCCGATGTCGAAACCGCCATCGCCGCAGCGCGGCGCAGCTTCGAGGCCGGTGTTTGGTCACGCATGGCCCCGGCGCAACGCAAGGCCATTCTGTTCCGTCTTGCCGCACTGATTGAAAGAGACGCCCTGGAACTTGCGGTGCTGGGTGTACGTGACAATGGCACTGAAATCTCCATGGCCATCGGCGCAGAACCTGGCAGCGCGGCGGCAACGTTCCGCTTCTACGCCGAAGCGCTCGACAAGATGAACGGAGATATCACGCCCACCGCTCCCGGGATCCTCAGTCTGATCCATCGCGAAGCTGCCGGGGTGGTCGGTGCCATCGTTCCATGGAATTTCCCCATGATGATCGGGGCCTGGAAAAGTGCCCCGGCGCTGGCTGCCGGGAACTCCGTGGTGCTCAAGCCATCCGAGGCGGCCTCCCTCACATTGCTGAAGCTCGCCGAACTGGCCAGCGAGGCGGGCGTTCCCGATGGGGTGTTCAACGTGGTCACCGGGCGCGGCTCTGCCGGACGGATAATCGCCTTGAGCAATGACGTCGATGTTCTCACCTTTACCGGCTCCGGCGCTGTCGGCCGTCAACTGCTGCACTACGCCGCCGATTCCAACTTCAAGCCTGTGCATCTGGAATTGGGCGGCAAATCGCCGAATGTGGTTTTCGCCGATTGCGGCGACCTGGCCGCCGTGGCGCGCCAGTCCGCCCGCGCGATCTTTGCCAATTCCGGACAGGTTTGCGTTGCCGCAAGCAGGCTGCTGGTGCAGGACGCAATCTACGACGCATTCCTTTCCCATATTTGCGCGGCGGCGGATCAGACCATCGTCGGCGATCCCCTTAGCGTTTGCAGTCAGGCCGGTGCGATTGGCACTGCAGCACAATTGGAAAAGAACAGCGCCTTCGTGGAGCGTGCCAGGCAGGCCGGTGACAAAGTACTGGCCGGCGGCGACCCCATCTCGGCAGAGGGTTTTTACTTCCGCCCAACCGTTATCGAGGCAAGCAGCGAAAACAGCCCAATCGTGCAGGAAGAGGTCTTCGGCCCGATCCTGTCGGTGCAGCGCTTCCACGATGAGGAAGAAGCCGTCAGGCTGGCAAACATCACGACCTATGGGCTTGCTTCAGGGGTCTGGACCCAGAATCTTTCCCGTGCGCATCGCATGGTCGAGCGGCTTCAGGCCGGTGTGGTCCACGTCAATTGTTATGGCGGCGCGGATATCACCGCCCCCCTAGTGGGACACAAGCAATCGGGCAACGGCTTTGATCGCTCATTTGCGGCAATCGAGAAATATCAGAAACGAAAGACTGCCTGGATCCGCACGGCCTGAGCCGCGGTCGAATGGCATTTTGAATTTGGAGAAGACAAAATGGTGACGATCACCTTTATCGAACCGGACGAGACGCAAAAAATCGTGGAATCCACCTTCGGACTGTCGGTGATGGAAGTCGCGGTGCGCAACAATATTCAGGGCATTGCCGCGGAATGCGGCGGCCAGTGCTCCTGCGCCACCTGCCACATCCATATCGAAGAGCCTCATTTCAAGATCGTCGGCGCCCCCGTCGACGACGAGGAAGACATGCTGGACTTCTCGGACAGCAGAAAGCCGAACTCCCGGCTTGGATGTCAGGTCACGGTGACAGAAGAGCTCAATGGCATGATTGTGCGTGTCGTGGGTGACGAATGATGCGGCCAAACGGCGTCTAACCTGAAAAGTCTGTCGGTATCGCCGAAGACCGCATGCATTTCACATTAACGCAGAGTGGCGCAAGCGATTTTCCCGTTCAGCCGGACCCGATCGCGGACGACGTTTTCTGGGCCTGCGCCAGCGTTCCGCGCATGCGGATATCGGTTTTCAGTTTGAGGCTGGGTCTTCGTGGCTTGCCTTGCAAGCGATCAACGATCATGCGCGCAGCAAGCCGGCCCATCTTGCGATGTGGTACGTGCACCGTTGTGATCTGCGGTTCGGTCAGAGTCGCAAGCTCGATATCGTCAAAGCCGGTTATCGAGAGTTCACGCGGAACGGAAAAACCCATCGCTTTGGCCTTGCGCAACGCACCGACAGCAAGCACGTCATTGCCGCACATGATCACTGTGGGTTTTTCAGATTTTGACATGAGCTGTTCGAGAGCTCTTTCGCCGGATTCGACTGAATAGGTTGTTTGGACGACCGTCAGGTTTTCCGGCAGAAGTCCGAACTCCTTGAGGGCGTCCGAAATACCAACGACACGCTCTCTTGCGCGGTCGTTGTTATCGGTGAAGGCTGAAATACACCCTATTCTTGTATGCCCGAGGCGCAGGACCTCCCGTGTCAAACCGGCCATGGCCTCACGGTTGTCAAAGCCGATGGACAATTGCGGCGTATCCTGTTGATAGACCCAGGCCACAAGGATCGGAACGCCGCGCTCCTTCAGAAACTGATAGGTTTTCTGGCTGCGATCATAGCCAATGAGCAACAATGCATCTGCTCCACGGGCCACGAGCATCCGGATTTGTTCCTCTTCAATATCCTGCCGATAAGATGAGCTTGCGACAAGCAGCGTATAGCCATGCCTGATCAGTTCCTCCTGGAATGCCTGAATGCCCCTGGCAAAAATGGCATTTTCCATTGTTGGAATAATCGCTCCAATCGTCTGGGTGCGTTTCGCAGCCATGGCCCGTGCGCCAAAATTTGGCGTGTAGCCAAGGCTGTCGATTGCCAGGGCAACTTTGTCACGGGTCTTTGTTTTTACGGCCTCGGGTGAACTGAGGTAGCGCGACACGGTTGCCGTCGAGACGCCCGCCAGCCGCGCGACATCGACCATCGTCGGAAAATTTGTGCCGCTGTGTTCCGGCATCTTCTGCCCCCGTAAAATCGCTGTTTTGCCGCTTATCAATATGTATCCTTCGATCCGCCTGAGTGAAAGCTCTTTTGGTGACAGCAGCCACATCAGCAAATGCAAGCTGTTACATATTGTGAATGTAACAGCTTGCATTTCAAAATGTAACAGCTTACAAATCGTTTGAACCGGCATCAGATCATCGACAGGAGAAACCATGTTGTTATCCATTTCAGGTGTGTTTTTTGCAGCATTCATTGGCAATGTCGTCTTGGGTTCAAGCTCCAATTCTCCGCTCGTCGGGGATGTTGGGGAAATGCTGTTGCTGTTTGCAACCTCGGTATTCTTCGTGGCTGCGATCCTGAAACGGGCGGCTGAAGACACCGAAAGCAAACGGAATAGATGAAGCAATTGTGCTTCGATTTTTGGGAGGAAATCTATGTCAAATCCAACAAATGAATTGCAGTCTGCGGCACGCCGCAACTTCATGAAGCTGACCAGCGCAGGTGCATTCACTGCTGCAATGGTTGCAGGTGTTACAGGAACGCTGTGGTCGTCCGAATCTGTTGCCCAGACAGCATCAGAGGAAAAAGAGCGCGAAGCTGCCGCGGACCATATCATGACGATTGCGACCGCTTATGTGCTTGGCGCATCACGCAGCTACCCGATCATGCAGCTGGACCTGAAAGAAAACATCCAGAACGCGACGAATGGCAAGGTCTACGTCAAGCTTGCTCCAGGTGGTCAGTTGGGTGCCGGTGGCAGCCTTGTGCAAAAGGTCCAGGGCGGAACAATTCAGGCCGCTCAACACTCCGTTTCGAACTTTGCGCCCTTTGCACCTGCAACGGACCTGATCAACCTGCCCTACTTCTGCGGTTCCAATCAGCGTTTCACCAACCTTGTAAACTCCGATGCATGGAAAGCCGAAGTAAACCCGAAGATCGCCGAACGTGGTTTCAAACCGCTGTTCTATGTCGTGATCGACCCGCGCGTTGTGGCCATTCGCAAGGGTGGTGCGGGCGCAGTTCTGTCGCCAGGCGATCTGGACGGCATCAAGTTCCGTGTTCCGGGCAGCGCGATGTTGCAGCAGTATTACCGCATGGTTGGCGCCAATCCGACGCCGGTCGCATGGGGTGAAACACCTTCAGCGATCAAACAGGGTGTTGCCGATGCCCTGGATCCATCCGTCGGTGCGCTTTATGTCTTTGGCTTCAAGGACATCCTGAGCCATGTGACATTCACCCAGGCCGTACCCGACAGCCAGGTCTATTCCTGCAACCTTGAATGGTTCAACGCGTTGCCTGCTGACGTGCAGGAAGGCATTGAATTTGCTTCCGAAGTTACATCACAGCAAAACCTCGCGAAGGTTCCCGCCGCGCGTGCTTATGCGATGTCGGAACTGTCCAAATCAGGCGTTGAATTCCACAGCCTGACGCAGGACCAGCTTGCTGAATGGAAAGATGCCGGCGGCTATCAACGCAGTGAGTGGGACAAGTTCAAAATTGAACTGGCCGGATCGATGGACAACTTCGCCAAGCTCGAAGAAGGCGCGAACACACAAAGCCGCTACTACGTACACGACGCCTGATACCCAAAATATTCATCAAGCTACCCGGGTGGTTCTGCCATTCGGGTAGCCCAACACACCGCAGGGAGGCGCGTATGTTGCGTGAAATTGACAAGAATCTGGAGAAATGGGCGCTGTTGGTTTTCTACACAATGCTCGTCCTCACCATGGCTGTCGAAGTGATCAGACGCGAAGTATTTTCCTATTCATCGATCTGGGGTGAAGAGGTTGTGCGCTACGCATTCATCTATCTCGCCTGGATCGGGGCTGCTTCGGCAGTCAAGGAACGCGCGCATATTCGCATTGACGTGCTGTTTTACTATGTCGGCCAGCGGGGCAAGGCGCTGCTTTATATCTTCGGTGACCTCGTGATGTTCTTCGTTGCATTGGTTGCACTCTACTACGCATTGGAAACTGTACACGTCAGTTGGAAATTCGGTTCCGTCACCGACGGATTGCGCATCTCAAAAGTCTGGGCTCTGGCCGCTGTGCCAATCGGTTTTGGCCTGATCGCATTTCGTCTCGTTCAATCTTTTCTTCGTGACTTTCGCGACCTGATAAATGGTCGTCCGGTCTTCGAAGGAAACACCCTGTTTGAGTGAGGCTGAACAATGCTCTGGAACACCTTACAAGAACAAACAGTCGAACTTGGTTGGTCCTTCTACGGCCCGGTCCTGATCTTCGTCCTTCTGTGCACGCTCGGCGTGCCGGTCTGGGCGGCCATCGGCAGCTGCGCCATTGGCATGCTGTATTTCTCAGGCGTCTTGCCCATGTCATTGATGGGTGAATCTCTTTTTTCCGGGATCGACGCTTTTGCCCTGACTGCTGTGCCTCTCTTTATCCTGACGGGAGACGCGCTGGTTCGCACCGGCCTGTCGCGCAAATTCCTCGACGTCGCCGAGGCGCTGACGTGTTGGGCGCGCGGCGGGTTCGGATCAGCGACGGTGCTTGTTTGCGGCATGTTTTCCGCCATTTCCGGATCGGACGCTGCAGGGGCTGCTGCTGTCGGGCGCATGACAATCAACCGGCTGGTGGAAAGCGGATACCCCCGCCCCTACGCCTGTGCCCTGGTGGCTGCGGGTGCCTGTACGGGCATTCTTATTCCGCCGTCGATTGCCTATATCATCATCGGTCTCGTGTTGGGCATATCAGCTTCGACCTTGTTTCAGGCTGCATTGATACCCGGCATTCTGATTTTGGTGTCCATCCTTGTTACCAATATCATCGTCAACCGCAAACACGCCTATGAAGGTGGCGGCCTGATGACATTTGGGGAATGGTCAGGGCAGCTTGTAACGGCCATCAAATCCGGCTGGTACGCCTTCCTTGTCCCCGGCATCATCTTCTATGGCATCTTTTCCGGTCGTCTTACGCCAACCGAAGCGGGTGCGACGGCCGTTATCGTGACCATCATTCTCGGATTCATTCTGGGCACGCTCAAACTGTCGGATTTCCCGTCGATGCTGGTCAGCTCGGCAAAAGTCAACGGCGTGATCCTGCCGATCATCGCCTTTTCACTGCCGCTGGCCGAGGCACTGGCGGTCATGGGTGTTCCGCAGGGTTTCGTCTATGCCGTCACCTCGCTGACTGAAAACTATTATATACTGTTGTTGATGATGGTCGGCATCCTGATTGCCGCTGGCTGCGTCATGGAAACAACGCCGAATATCGTGATCCTGGCGCCGATCCTCAAACCGCTGGCTGACAACATCGGCATGAACGAAATCCAGTTCTGCATCATGATGATCACCTCGCTTGGGGTCGGTTTCATCACGCCACCGCTGGGACTGAACCTCTTCGTGGTTTCCGGCATAACAGGCGAGTCCATACTCAAGATTGCGGCCCGCGCGGTGCCCTTTGTTTTCTTCATGCTCATTGTGGTCCTGCTGATCGCCTACGTGCCTTTGGTTTCCACAGTGCTTCTTCCAGACATCTACAAATAGGACACGATAGATGACCCGAGAATACCTAAAAAAAGCAAGACTGACTTCAGCCAGCGACGCTTCTGACGTGCAGGAAATCGTCAAGACGATTCTGAAGGATATTGAAGCTGGCGGGGACGCGAAAGCGCTGGAATATGCGGCCAAATTCGACAAATACGAAGGCAGTATCGTGTTGTCTGAAAGTGACATCAAGGCCGCTGTCGCGCAGGTTCCGGAAAAGCTGAAACGCGACATCGAATTCAGCCATGCCAACGTCAAAAGGTTTGCGGAAGCCCAGAAGGCGACGCTGAAAGACATCGAGATCGAGATTGTGCCAGGCCTGATTGCCGGACAAAAAACCATCCCGGTGAAATCGGCTGGCTGTTATGTGCCGGGCGGGCGCTACAGCCATATCGCCAGCGCCATCATGACCGTGACCACCGCCAAGGTTGCAGGCTGCGAGAACATTGTTGCCTGTTCACCACCGCGCCCCGGTGTCGGGATTGCACCGGCGATTGTCTACGCGGCTCATATATCAGGCGCCGATACCATTCTTGCGATGGGCGGCGTGCAGGCTATCGCGGCCATGACCTATGGCCTGTTCGGTCTGCCGGAAGCCAATATTCTGGTTGGCCCCGGCAACCAGTTTGTTGCCGAAGCCAAGCGCATTCTGTTCGGACGCGTTGGCATCGACATGATCGCCGGACCAACCGACAGCCTGATCCTTGCCGATGGCTCTGCCGATGCCATGGTGGTTGCGGCCGATCTCGTCGGTCAGGCCGAACATGGATATAATTCTCCCGTCTGGCTGGTAACGGATGATCGCACGCTGGCGCAAGAGGTGATGAAACTGGTTCCGGTTCTGATCGACAGCTTGCCAGAAGTGAACCGCGAAAACGCCACCGCCGCCTGGCGCGATTATGCAGAGGTCATTGTATGTGCCGACCGCGAGGAAATGGCCGCGACATCCGATGAATACGCACCCGAACACCTGACTGTTCAGGCGCAGGATCTGGATTGGTGGTTGAACCGTCTGGCCTGTTACGGATCGCTGTTTCTGGGTGAGGAAACAACCGTTGCCTATGGTGACAAAGCGTCCGGCACCAACCATGTCCTGCCAACATCGGGCGCAGCGAAATACACAGGTGGTCTGTCCGTCCACAAATACATGAAAATCGTGACCTGGCAGCGGGCGACGCGTGAAGGGTCGAAATCCGTTGCCGAGGCAACCGCGAGGATCGCCCGGCTTGAAGGCATGGAAGGCCATGCGCGCACCGCTGACATCCGACTGGCAAAATATTTTCCCGACCAAGTGTTTGACCTGACCGCAGATGAGTAATCCATTGCCCCTGACAGAACTTTTTGACTTCACGGGCAAAATCGCCTGTGTGACGGGCGCCAGCTCGGGGCTGGGGCGACGTGCTGCCCTGGTTCTGGCGGCAGCCGGTGCGCAGGTCGTGGGTGTGGCGCGCCGCTCTGACCAGCTTGCTGAATGGGAAGCTGAATCATCTGGCGAGACCTATTCCATTGTCCATGATCTGGCGGACCGGGCCGGGCTTGCGGATCTGGCACAAAAGATTGTCGACCCCTTCGGGGCGCCGGACATTCTGGTGCATGCCGCCGGGATCAACACACGGCAGGCTGCCGATGACGTGACGCCGGAAAGCTGGGATCTGACACTTGACCTGAACCTCGCAGCGCCTTTCTTCCTGAGCCAACATCTTGTCGCGCCGATGAAAACCAAGGGTTGGGGCCGGATCGTCAATTTTGCATCGCTGCAATCCACCCGGGCCTTTCCCGGCGGCTTGTCCTATGGCGCATCCAAGGCCGGCATCTCCCAACTGACCCGCGCCATGGCGGAGGCCTGGTCGGCCCATGGCATCAATATCAACGCCATCGGACCTGGGTTTTTCCGAACGGAACTGACAGCAGCTGTCTTTTCAAACCCGGAGCGGGCCGCGCGCAACGCTGCGCAAACCTGCATCGGGCGCAACGGCGAACCGCAGGATATCGACGGACCGATACTGTTTCTGTGCTCGGACGCTTCAGCCTATGTCACCGGTCAGACGATCATGATCGACGGAGGGTTCACATCCAAATGAAGGCACTTGTTTACAGCGGGCCAGAGACGCTCAAATATACAAATGTTCCCGACCCCGTTGCGTGCGACGGCGAGGTGATTGTCCGGGTTGAAAGCATTGGTATCTGCGGCTCTGACATGCATGCATTTCTCGGCCATGACGACCGCCGGCCCGCACCACTGATACTTGGTCATGAAGCGGCGGGCATCGTGCAAGGCGGCCAACGCGCCGGTGAACGGGTCACGGTCAACCCTTTGGTGACCTGTGGAGCCTGTGCGGCCTGCAAATCGGGGCGCGACAACATTTGCCCAGACCGGCAGATCATCTCGATGGAGCCACGACAGGGCGGCTTTGCCGAACTTCTGGCCATTCCGCAGAGCAATCTTGTGACAGTTCCCGATCATGTGACGCTTGCAAAGGCTGCACTGGCGGAACCCATCGCCTGTGGCTGGCATGCCGTGCGGGAGGCCCGTCGCATTCTGGTTGCACAGGACACGCCAATGCGCGCCCTTGTTCTGGGCGGCGGCGCGATCGGTCTTGGCGCCGCGCTCAGTCTTGCCGCGCAGGGCATAACGGATGTCATCATTGTCGAGCCGAACAGCCTGCGCCGGGATTTTCTCAAACACAATTGCGGTCAGGATGCGCGCGAGGCCGCAGCGATCGGCGAAGATGCGTTTTTCGACATCGTCATTGACGGTGTGGGCTATGCCGAGACGCGGGCCACGGCCTCCGCCCGTGCGCGGCCCGGCGGCGTCATCGCGCATATCGGTCTGGGCCAGAGCGAAGGCGGCCTTGATATACGCCGAATGACGCTTCAGGAAATTACTTTTATCGGCACCTATACCTATACTGCCGAAGATTTTCGCCAGACAGCACAAGCGATCTTTGACGGGCGTCTGGGCGCCCTTGATTGGACAGAAAGCCGCCCGCTGTCTGACGGATTGGCTACTTTTGCCGACATACGTGCCGGCAGGACCGCCTCCCCGAAAATTATTCTCAAACCTAACCTGGAAATGGAGACTTGAATGTCTGAAATCCCGCATCTGTTGGTGCATGAACAAGGCGACAGCGTTGGTGTTGTTGTTGTCGAAGGGCTGGAAGCCAACACAGATATGCTTGTGTGTGTCACACACGACAATTCGACCTTTCGGCTGACCGCGCTTGAAGGCGTTCCCATCGGTCACAAGATCGCGCTGAAGGATCTGGCCAAAGGCGACACCGTATTCAAATACGGCGAAGACATCGGCATCATGACTGCCGATGTCAAAAAGGGCCATCACCTGCACACGCAAAACTGCAAAACCAAGCGCTGGTAAGGATAACGACCATGACAGACCTCTCAAAAGTGACGATCCAGGGCTACAGACGCGACAACGGACGTGTTGGCGTACGCAACCACGTGTTGATCCTGCCGCTGGATGATATTTCGAACGCAGCCTGTGAAGCCGTTGCAAACAACATCAAAGGCACCCTGGCGATTCCGCACGCCTATGGCCGTTTGCAGTTCGGCATCGACCTTGACGTGCACTTTCGCACCATCATCGGCACGGGGTGCAACCCCAACGTTGCCGCTGTTGTTGTCATCGGCATCGAACCGGGCTGGACCCAAAAGGTCGTCGATGGCATTGCAGCGACTGGAAAGCCTGTTGAGGGCTTCTCGATCGAACAGAACGGTGATCTGAAAACCATCATGAATGCATCGCGCGCGGCAAAGGACATGGTGCATTATGCATCCGAATTGCAGCGTGAGGAATGTTCGATCAGTGATCTTTGGATCTCGACCAAATGTGGTGAGTCAGACACGACAACAGGTCTGGGGTCATGTCCGACCGTCGGCAATATGTACGACAAGCTGTTGCCGCACGGCATCTATGGCTGCTTTGGCGAAACTTCGGAAATCACCGGTGCGGAACACATCTGCAAAAAACGGGCGATCAACGAAGAGGTTGGCGAGCGCTGGTACAAGATGTGGAAGGCCTATTCGGAAGAGGTGATCTTTGCGAACCAGACCGATGACCTGTCCGATAGCCAGCCAACCAAAGGCAACATCGAAGGCGGCTTGACCACGATTGAGGAAAAGGCTCTCGGCAATCTGGAAAAGATCGGCCGCACCTCACAGTACATCGATATTCTGGAGCCGGCAGAAGCACCGCAATCGGGCAAGGGCCTGTACTTCATGGACTCGTCTTCGGCTGCGGCTGAATGTGTGACATTGATGGCCGCCGGTGGTTACGTTCTGCACACCTTCCCGACGGGCCAGGGCAACGTGATCGGCAATCCGATCGTGCCTGTGATCAAGATCACGGCGAACCCGCGGACAGTGCGCACCATGAGCGAACACGTTGATGTGGACGTTTCGGGCATTCTGCGTCGTGACATGACGATTGATCAGGCCGGCGACGAACTGATCGAAATGATATGCCGCACGGCGAACGGTCGCAACACGGCCGCCGAAGCTCTGGGTCACCGTGAATTTTCGATGACCAAATACTATCGAAGCGCCTGATTTTCCTTCATGGTGGCCATCTTCAAGGTGGCCACCCTCTCCGAACAATGGAACGTCATGGAAAATGTTGAACGTATCAGCATCGCTGAATGCGAACTGCTGCTCTACCGGGCCTTTCTGACAAGTGGAATCAGTGAGACGGCTGCACGCTCGGTTTCCAGTGCCTTGGTTGCCGCCGAGGCCGAAGGGCAATCGGGACACGGGTTCTCCCGGGCGGGTGACTATATCGCGCAGATCCGCAGCGGCAAGATCAACCGGAATGCCCGGATCTCGAGCGTGAAGGAAAATGACACGGCCGTCAGGACCAACGCCGACTACGGACTTGCCTATCCCGCTCTTGATGAGTCTATTGCACAGGGAATTCAAACCGCCGGGCAGCATGGCATGGCCCTGATGTCAGTTTTCAATTCCCACCATTGCGGGTCCCTTGCCTATCATGTCGAGAAAGTGGCTGATGCCGGCATGATCGGACTGATGATGGTCAATGGGCCAAAGGCCATTGCACCCTGGGGATCAAACGTGCCGGTTTTTGGTACAAATCCGATCGCCTTTGCCGCTCCACGGCAAGATGCCCCTGCTCTGGTGATCGACCTTTCGCTCTCCAGGGTCGCACGCGGAAAAGTCATGCATGCCAGGAAATCCGGCACCTCCATCCCCCCGGATTGGGCGCTTGATGCCTCCGGTCAGCCGACAACGGACCCTCAGGCGGCACTGGAGGGAACAATGTTGCCCATTGGCGATGCCAAAGGCACATCACTTGCACTGATGGTTGAGATATTGGCTGCCGCCCTTACCGGAAGCCAGTTCAGCCACGAGGCCAGCTCCTTCTTTACCGCAGACGGGCCACCGCCAGCTGTCGGACAGTTTCTGATTGCCATTGATCCATCCAGACGGCGCGACGGCTTCCTGATGCGTCTTGAAAGCCTGCTTGCGCACATCAGCGCTCTGGAGGGCACACGTCTGCCAGGCGAGCGGCGCCTGAAGGCACGCGAAGACGCGCACAAGAATGGGCTGCTGGTGCCCGCACACTATCTGACAGACATCCGCGCGATGCTGGTGACATGATCGCCGCACGCCGGAAAGGAACAAAATGCAACAATTGCAATCAAAGCTCCACGCGATATTTCCCGGCTTTCTTGTCGCCGCCCTCATCGCCCTGGCAGGACAATTCATAGCCGAACACTACGGTGCACCGGCAATGCTCATGGCCTTGCTGTTTGGCATAGCGTTGAACTTTCTGTCCGAAGAAGGCCGTTGTGTTGATGGCATCGCCTTTTCGGCCCGCACGGTTTTGCGTTTCGGGGTTGCCCTGCTGGGACTGCGGATCAGTCTTGGCATGACCCAGGAGCTGGGCTGGCCGATTGTCGGCATGGTCATCGGCGGGGTCCTCCTCACCATCGCCTTTGGCATGCTTGTAGGACGGTTCTTCGGATTTCGCCGTCGGTTCTCATTTCTGTCGGCAGGTGCCGTTGCGATCTGCGGGGCATCGGCCGCAATGGCGATTGCAGCCATCCTGCCCAAGGATGACAAATCCGAACAACGACTTGTGTTCACGGTGGTTGGCGTAACCCTGCTTTCGACGATTGCCATGATCCTCTATCCGATCGGCATATCGAAGATCGGGATGGACAACCATTCCGCAGGCATCTTCATCGGAGCGACAATCCACGACGTCGCTCAAGTGGTCGGCGCGGGCTTTTCAATTTCCGACGAGGCCGGCGAGGTTGCAACTTTCGTGAAACTGCTGCGGGTCGCCATGCTGGCGCCGATTGTCCTGGTTGCTTCGCTTGTGGTCCGCAGGACGGGGCGTTCTTCTGATGATGCTTCCAAACGGCCACCTCTGCTGCCCGCATTTGTCGCTGTATTCATCGTCTTTGCAACCGCCAAATCTTTCGGCCTTGTTCCGGACGAAATCAGCGAAATGGCGGCGACTGTGTCCCGATGGGCCCTTTTGACCGCCATTGCCGGCGTCGGGATGAAAACATCGCTGCGTGAAACCTTGAAGGTTGGCCTGCCAGCCATAGGGCTGCTGGTCTCGGAAACCGTGTTTCTTGCAGCCTTCATTTTTGCTGGCCTGTGGTTTCTTGGGCCCGGAATTTAAACGGTTGCATATTTCGCTGAACTCGAAGTCACCATGAATGGCGTCGCACCTTTGATGGCACCCGACCCCATGATTGGTGTTGTCGTGGCGTGCTTGTGGCGAAATCAAAATCGGGCAATCTGATCGGAACAGCCGCAGTGCTTGCAGGGCCTGCTGCCTTCCCAAAATTGTTGCACTGCTCTTGATATTATTTCCAGCACGTTGCATTGGATCAGGCATGTTGAAACAATTGGGTCAGGATATCTGGACGGCGGATGGCTGCGATGTCGCGGTGATCGGATTTCATTATCCCACCCGCATGGCCATCATCCGGTTGGCTGACGGAGGCCTTTTCGTCTGGTCCCCGATCGCCCTGTCGGAAGAACTTCGTACGCAGGTGGATGCTTTGGGCCCGGTGCGTCACATCATAGCGCCTAATTCATTGCATCACTTGTCAATTGCTGACTGGACGCGCGCTTATCCGGCTGCCCGCGTTTATGCGCCACCTGGATTGCGCAAGAAACGCCAGGATATTGCATTTGACGGTGACCTGAAAAATGCGCCCGATCCGCATTGGGCTGGCGATGTCGATCAGGTGATTGTGCCAGGAAATCTCATCACGACCGAGGTGGTGTTTTTTCACATCAAAAGCGGCACGGTGCTTTTTACCGATCTGCTCCAGCAATTCCCCCCTGATGCGCATTCCGGCTGGCGCAGTGTCGTGGCAAAGCTGGACCTGATGGTTGCGCCCGAACCGTCTGTGCCGCGAAAATTCCGTGTCGCCTTTGTCAACCGCCGCGCCGCCCGTGCTGCGATCCAGCACATTCTGGCATGGCCAGCCAAGTCGGTGGTCATGGCCCATGGAACACCGGTCAAAGAGGACGCCAAAGCCTTTCTGGCTCGGGCCTTTGTCTGGCTTACCGGGTGATCCAGACCCATTGGCAATTTTGAACAGCAGCAGACTTCATATCGGGCGGTTCAAAGCGGATTGTCTCGACGGGGGTGCCGCGCCGCAGCAAGATGGCAGAATCAATCAACCCGCACATCCGTGTTCACCTGAAACCGGGCCGGGTCAAAAATTGCGGATGACACTTCGATCAAGCGGTCATCGGCGTCATAGAGTCTGGCCAGAATCTGCAAAACCGGATCACCCTGCCTCAGGCCCATGGAAGCGGCGGCCTCTTTCGGGCAGGCAATGGCCAGCACGCTCTGGTTGACCCTGGCCACAGAGGTGCCAAAGGCCTTTTCAATCACCTGAAAGACGGAACTGAATGCGTCTCCCAGTGCCGGTTCAATGCCGGCATAGCGGCCGGTGACATAGATCTGCGACCAGTTGAATGCCGGTTCCTTGCCATCAATTTTCCGGGTACCGGTTATCTCCAGCCAATGGCCGGTTTCGCTCTTGAGGCCATCAAGCAGATCAATCTCTCCGTCGGCAACGACCCGCGTCTGGCTGACATCCAGAAACGTATCGCGGCCCAGGCTCAAAACTTCGCGCAGACCACTTGTCACCATCTGGAAACGCGATTGCGGACTGTTTGAAATAATATGCGTGCCGGCCCGCTTTTTACGCTGCAGCACACCCTTTCGTTCCAGCCCGTCGAACGCAAGACGCAGGGTTGAACGACTGATGCCCAATTGCGCAGCAAGGTCCTTTTCCGGCGGCAACCGGTCTCCAACCTGCCAATCCCCCGTTTGAATGCGATCGAGGATATCGTCTTCGACACGTTCATGAAGGGTGAGCGTCATTGCAGGGTTCCTGGCAGCCAAAGCACGATTTCGGGCACGAGGGTTATCAATAGGGCAAAACCCAGAAGCACAAGGAAAAAAGGCAGAGCCGCGCGCGCAATGGCGCCGATGGTTTCCCCGGTCTGGGATTGAATGACGAAGAGATTGAAGCCGATGGGCGGGGTGATCTGCGATATCTCGACGGTCACCACGACAAAGACGCCGAACCAGATCGGGTCAAAACCGGCCGCCATGATGAGCGGCAGCGTGACGGGCAGTGTCATCACGATGATCGAGGTGCCATCAAGGAACATTCCGATGATAACATAGAACACCAGAAGCACACAGATCAGCGCAAAGGGCGAAAGGCCAAGAGCCGCGATCTCGGTGGCAATTGCCTTGGGAATGCCCAAAAAGCCGAAGGCCGCGTTCAACAGTGCTGCGCCAATGATGATCAGCCCGATCATCGAGGTCGTGCGCACGGCGCGGCGTCCCGCATCCACCATGCCCCGGACAGTAAACTCACCGGTGAAAACGGCAATCAACAGAGCGCCCAGAACACCAACAGCCGCCAGTTCGGTCGGGCTGGCAAGTCCGAGATAGAGCGAGGCCATGATGCCGATGATCAAGATTGCAATCGGTCCGATCTGACGAAGCCCCTGGAGCTTCTCGGCAAAGGTTGAAACATCCTGTTTGGGCTGTGATCGGGTGACGATCTGGTGGATGGCAATGTAACCGGAATAGCAAAGCGCCAGAAGAACGCCGGGAACAACCCCCGCGACAAACAGCTCAAGAATGGATTGGCCTGCCACAACACCATAGATGATCATGATGATCGAGGGCGGAATCAGGAAACCCAGCGTGCCTGCACCAGCCAGAGACCCCATGGCCAGACTGCGATTGTAACCGCGAGCGGCAAGCTCGGGTAAGGTCACCTTGCCGACGATGGCTGTCGTCGCCGCCGATGAACCCGAGACGGCTGCAAAGAGCGTTGATCCGGCCACATTCACATGGAGAAGACCGCCGGGGAGCCGCCCGACCCAGGGCGCAAGACCGGAAAACAGAGAGCGCCCCAGACGGGCTGACACCAGTATTTCGCTCATCAGGATGAACAGCGGCAGAGAAAGAAGTTCAAGAGAGGTTGTCGATCCCCAGATCACCTTGCCGGCATAAATCTCCATGGGAATATTGGGCTTGAAGACGGACAGGAGGATGTAGCCGGTGGCAAAGAGCGACAGGCCGATCCACACCGAGGATCCCAGCAGCACGACAAAGAGCAAAACGGCAACAAGGGCGATGTCAAACATCAGCGACCTCCTCCGGCGCTGCATCGGCGCCTGTAAGGGTCGGTTCGCGCCCCGTCAGCAAACGGATCAGGCGCGCAAGAAAATCAAACCACAATTGCAGGGCGCCAAGCACCAGCACGGCCTGCGGAATATAGAGCGGCGTACTGACAATGGTGGGCGAGACCAACCCGCGATCAAAGGAGGTCGAGAGCGCATTGAACAATGCAAAACCGATAAGAGCCACGATGATCAGTGCGATCCCATTGGCGAGGATGTCCAGGACCAGTCGCATGCGCAGCGGCACGGCTTCCAGAATCAACGACACCCGCACATGGGTTGCGGTGCGAACGGCTCGCCCCGATGCCAGCAGAAAAACCGAGGCCATGGCAAAGGCGCTGAACTCCCAGGAGTAGGCAAGGCTCTGACCAAAGAAGCCACGCGCCACAACTTCGGCAAGCATCAGACCACAGAAACCGAAAAGCAAAAGGACCGCGAAGCCTTCGAGCAAACGGGACGAACGATCAACCGTGTTGAGAAATGTGTCCATGCTTTGATGGTGGCCGGATCGCGTCAACACGATCCAGCCACACTTTCCTATTTGCCGAGCTTGGCCGCGTAGGCATCAATGAGCGGCTTGGCATCCGGATTTTTCTCGATGTAGGCGGTCCACATGGCCTTGCCTGCCTCAGCCGATTTGGCCTTCAGGGAATCATCTGCGCTCGTGACGATCATCCCGTTTTCTTTCAGAATGTCGACCTTGCCACTGTCTTCAGCCGCAGACACCGCCCAGAACTCAGGCTGCATTTTGGCGGCCAGTCCTTCGATCGTTGCGCGCTCGTCATCTGTCAGCGCGTTCCATGCATCCAGGTTGACCGTGACGGCATCCGTCGATGTCGACCAGTTGAGAGGATTGAAGTGACTTGTGAATTGCCACAGCTTTCCATCAACACCCGATGAAGAGGATGTTGCTGCGCCGTCAATGGTGCCTGCCGCTGCAGCCGCGGCGACATCGCCCCATGGCATTTCCAATGGTGCTGCGCCGAGGTTTTTCAAAAACTCGAAACTGGCGGCATTGAAGGCACGGATGCGTTTGCCGGACATATCGTCGGCGCTGACAATCGCGGACTTGGTGTAAACACCCGGGCTTGGCCATGGCACATAATAGAGGATTTTCTGATTGTGCCTGGCTGCGATCTTGTCAAAAGTCGGACCGGCAACTTCAAGAAAAGCCTTCATTTCGTCCTGGCCTTGAATGAGATAAGGCAAGGTGTCAATTGAAAGCAGCGGCTCTTCACCGGCCTGCAGGAACAACAGCATGTCTGCCATCTGCACAATGCCATTTTCAACGGCAGAGAGTTTTTCAGAAATCTTCACGCCGATCTCACCACTCAGGTGAACCGTGATATCGACCGAACCATTGGTTTCCTCACGCACCGCATCAGCAAATGCAATGGCGGTCTTGGCCTGGAAATTGGTTGCGGGCCAGGCTGTTGACAGGTCCCATTTGGTTTCAGCCTGTGCAGCCGCGCTGCTCATGGCAAGGGCTATGCCTGCCACTGCGATTTTTCTCATATAGTTCATCTTACTGTTCCTTCCTGTTTTAACTGTTATATTTATAGAGTTTGCTGCCTTGATCCTCACTGACCAGCGCCTCGGCAATATCGCGTTTGATCAGGTCTGCCGCCCTGAGTCCGGGGTCTCCAAACCCACCACCACCCGGCGTTCTGAGGATCAGTCTTTCTCCCGGTGGAATTTCATAATTGCCCTTGTCGTCTATCACCGTCCCATCCGTGATCTCGACGCGACCGGGCGCACCCGGCAACCCGCCATCACGCCCGGCCGGGCCGATTTTCAGACGCTCGAATGCCGCTGCCGACAGTTTGAGGGTTTCCCGGTTGCGGGCGCCGATCTCCACACGCTGGCCCAATCCACCGCGATAGCGACCAGCACCGCCCGTATCCGTGGCAAATTCCTTGCTGTGGTAAATCACCGGTGCGGCGCTCTCGGCGATTTCGATGGGAACCGATCCAACGCCTGAAGGAAAAGCCGTTGTCGACAGGCCGTCGGCACCGGGCCGTGCGCCCATGCCGCCAAGTGCAACATTGAGTGACGAAAAGGGTGTGTCTCCGTGTCCGGAAAGAGAGATGGTCCACAGAGCGCCGGAGCTTTCCGCCAGCACCTTGCCGGGAAGCGCCTGGGCCAGGCATCCCAGCATGAGATCGGGCAAAGCCTGGCCAATGACATGGCGTGCCGTCACTGGAGAAGGACGCTCGGCGCTGACAATCAGACCGGGAGGCGCAGTAATTTTTATGGCTTCCAGCGCAGCAGCATTGTTCGGCACATGGCCCGCAAGCAATGCCCGGATGCCGAAGGCCGCATAGGCAATCGAATAATTGAGGGGACAATTGATGCCGCGGTCGATGGAGGGAGATGATCCGGCCAGATCCACGTGAATTTGATGATCAGAAATCACCATTGTGGCTTTCAGGACGATGGGGCTGTCATAGCCATCCAGCTCCAGTTCATTGCTGAATGTGCCATTGGGCACATCCATCAGGGCGGCGGCCATTCCGGCGCGTGATCGCTCGAATATGAAATCAGCGATTTCCTCAAGAGAGCTATAATTGAATTCCTGCATCAGCGCGACCAGCCGTTCGGCGCCCGTGTCATTGCAACTCAACAGCGAAAGAATGTCGCCGCGCGCTTCCTTGGGGATGCGCGAGTTGATGCCGATAATGCCAAGGATGTCCTCATTCAGAGCACTTTGCCTGCGCAATTTGCTGACAGGAATGACCACGCCTTCTTCGAAGACAGTGCGCCCTTCCGCAGACCAGCCAAGCCCTCCGACATCGACAACATGGCTGGTGGAGGCAAGGTAGCCGACGATCTTTCCATCAAGGAAGGCGGGCGTGACCACAACAAAATCGAAGACATGCCCAGCGCCAAGCCAGGGATCATTTGTGACAAGCGCATCACCGGGCTTCAAGGTGTCGGCGGGAATGCGTGCCAGCATGGCTCGAACGGATTCAGCCATGGTATTCACATGGCCGGGTGTGCCCGTCACGGCCTGCGCCAACATGGCGCCATGGGCATCAAACACACCTGCCGAAAGATCGCCTGCCTCGCGCACGATTGTTCCAAAGGCCACCCGCATCAGCACATTGGCCTGCTCTTCGCACACTGAAATGAGCCTGTTCCATATGACATTCAGCGCAATGATCTGGCGATCCGTGACCGCATGTTTTTTTGTTGGCTGGCTCATGCGGGATGCACCCTTTCCAGGATCAGGTGCCCACTGGCCAGCTTGTGACAGGACCAGCCTTTGCGAATGAGCGTTGTCGTCTGGCTTTCCGTTATGATCGCAGGCCCCGGAACCGTTTCTCCGGGCATCCATTGATCGCGTGAGACTGTATGGAAAGGTATGAATGCCTCACCATCAAGGTCGTAAACCTGGCGATCAGGCGTGTCTGATTTGCACGCAGTGCCCCCTTTATCAATGCTCAAGGAAGCAGATTTCAAATGGGCCGTGGCTGTCACGCTGAAGGAGAAAAATTCAACATCGATTTCACGCATGGTAAATTTGTAGAGGCTCTTGTAGGCCGCATGAAATCGCTCCTCGAGATGTGCCAGTTGCGGCGCAAAAGGGGCGTCGGCATCAAAATCCAGCCGCACTTCCTGCCCCTGCCCCGCATAGCGCAATTCGGAATGGGCGGTGATTTCGATGGCCTCGGGATCGGCGATGGCGGCGATCACCGACCGCGCTTCGTCTCTGGCCTTGACCACAGCGGCTTCAACCGCCTGTGCATCCAGCTTTGACACAGGCTGCATGACGGATTGCGCCAATTCGAAGGAAACCGGCGCATGCAGAAAACCGACGGCCGAACCAACACCGGCATTGTGCGGAACGATGATCCGGTCGATGGACAGTTTTTCCGCAATGCGTGCGGCATGCAATGCACCGCCGCCGCCGGAGACCAGCAGATCGAACCGGGAAATGTCCTTGCCAAGTTCCAGACCATGTACCCGGGCCGCATTGGCCATGATCTCATCGGCCATTTCAACAACACCTGACGCTGCGCTTTCAGCCGATTTCAAACCGAGCGGTGCTGCAAGCTGTTCCTCGATTGCTGCAACGGAGAGATTTGGGTCGAGCGTGATCGAACCGCCGGAAAACCCTTCGGGCGATACATTCCCCAAAACGATATGCGCATCGGTAAGAGTCGCTTCCGTGCCGCCCAATTGGTAAGCGCAGGGGCCGGGAGAAGCCCCTGCGCTCTTTGGCCCCACCGTCAGACGCGACAGGGCATCGACCTTGGCAATCGATCCGCCACCGGCGCCGATTTCGACAAGTTCAATCGTCGGAACGCGAACCGGCAGACCACTGCCCTTGATGTCGCGCCAGGCCCGCGCGACTTCGAATTTTCGGGTTGTCTGCGGTATGGCGTTTTCCAGAAAACAGATTTTTGCGGTGGTGCCGCCAATATCCAGTGCAAGGGTCTGGGCGGATCCAATTTCCCTGGCAACATGCGCGGCCAGAGCAACGCCGCCGGCCGGCCCAGATTCAACCAGTCTGATGGGGGTCTTCATCGCCTGGTCGAGGGTTGTCAAACCACCGCCTGACAGCATCATCAAAAAGGAGCCCGAAAAGCCCTGATCGCTCAGTGCCTTGCTGAATCCCGCCAGATAACGTGACATCAGGGGCCGCACATAGGCGTTGGCGCAAACGGTCGAAAACCGATCATACTCGCGTGCTTCCGGTGAGACCTGCGCGCTCAGGCAAATGGTGACATCATCACCGAGCTTTTGTGCAAGACGCTCTGCAACCAGCACCTCGTGGGCCGGATTCACATAGGCATGCAGGAAACCGATGGCCACAGCTTCGACATTCCTGGCGATCAGATCATCGGCAATGGCGTCGATCTGGTGCAATGCAGGCGCACACAGGACGTCGCCGTTCGTCAATATCCGTTCGTCCAGGGTCAAACGCATGTCGCGCGAAACGAGCGGTTTGGGCAATTCGATGTTGAGGTCATACTGGTCAAAGCGCTTCTCATTGCGCATTTCCAGAATATCCCTGAAGCCGGCTGTTGTCACAAAGCCAACGCGCGCGCCCTTGCGCTCAATCAGGGCATTGGTTGCCAATGTTGTGCCGTGAATAATGGAATCCACATCCGCCAGAACAACATTTTCCCGCGCCAACAGCTCTGTGATGCCCCCCATCGCACCGGCCTCAGGCCTGGCAGGCGTGGTGAGCACCTTGTGGGTGGCGTGACGTCCATTTGCCTCAAGAACAATGTCCGTGAATGTTCCGCCAATGTCGATGGAAAGTCTGGTCATAAAAATAAAGTACGGACTTAATTGGCAATGTCAATCGACTCTTTCCACGCCAGCTTTCAAACCCGCAGAATGGTCGAATACCTCAATTGGCTGCATGACCTGAGTGGCGCCAATCCCGGGTCGGCCGGCGTAGATTTGAAAGTGTCGCAAAATGCGCTAACGGCAAAGGCCTTTGGGCTTTGTGGCCCGGCTGAAGCTGTTGTCTCATTCATTGCACGCCAACCAGTTGACGGAGTGTCCATTGTCGGATCATACAGGCGCGATCGCATTGCCAGGAAAGACTTGAGATCAAAGGCTTGAGATCCCTTCATTTTCCATCCCCGCCGTGGCAACGAGTACAGGTTCACCACAGGCAGTAGACCTGATGCGTTGCCACTGTCATTCTTGATCTATGCGGTATTCATGATTGGCAGGAAGACGTCCGTTACAGCTTCATGTTCGGGCACATCCGGGAAGAAACTGATGCGCTGGGCGAAAATCGGGTAGTCCCGCAATTCATGGCCACTGGCTGGCAGCCATTCGCCATAAAGATAGGAAATTGCCGGTCTCAGATTGTCGCCGGAGCCGACCATGCGCACACGAGCGCAAGGCACGGCTGGTATCGTGCCCGCGAAAACACCCGCATCATTGTCGTCCACTGTCCTGTTTGTCTGTGCACAAATGTCCAGCCTGTATTCATCGGCAGGCGTTTCATCGGGATTGCCATGAAAGATATTGAACGTTGTGCTGCGCGCTGGCAAAAGACCCTCAGCGCGGCGCCAGGCAATAAATTGACGAATTGTATCGCCGACCAATGCAGGGTCACCCCTGTGGGACTTGATGGCGACAGGGGTCTCGGGGAAGTCCAGTATCTCGACATCATCGGCGGAAAAATTCTGTGACATGTGATTGCTCCTTATCTGGTTAAGTGGTGCATAGGCCTGATGCCAGGGTCCCCAAAGCGGCTTTTGTTTTGCCGAACTGGGGCTTTGATACATGTGCTGACGGAAGGCCCTGGAGAAAGCCTCGGGGCCCTCATAGCCGCTGTCCAGCGCAACAGAGAGAACGGAATCCTGTTTTCGAAAAGCCAGCCTGTAGGAGGCACGTTTCAAGCGCAGAAGTTGTATGTAGCGGTGAACACTGATTTTGAAGAGTGCGGAGAATTGCCTCTGGAAATGGTATTTTGAAAAGGCGGCAACCCCGGCAAGGTCCTCGACGACCAATCGGTCATCCAGGTGTTCATCGATATAACGCAGTACCAATTGCATTCTCGCATGATATTGACTGTCAGATTCTGGCGACATGAAAACCTCTCTGGCACCTGTGATCATAGGGACCACCATTCTTCAAAACCTGATCCTTTGTGCTCGATTGCACCCGAGACCGCATTTTTTCACAACGCGCAAGACCCTGCCCGATGGGAATGAACGTACTATTTTCGATGCTCTTTGAAGAAAGATCAAAATAGTTAGCTGCCTTTGTCGATTGACGTCTTTCCTTGTCGTCATGCAGGTGAAAGCGATCCTGCTTTCGTGACAGTCGAAAGGAAAACCTATGCAATCCTGGATCATCATTTCCGCCGTCGCAGTTGCCACCGTGGCAGCCGTTCCCTATGCACTGCCGTCGAGCAAAACGATTGAGCGTGTGGCCACGATCAAAGCGCCGGTCGACAAGGTCTTTTCGCTTATTGCCTCGAGTGAGGGCTACCAGAGATTCAACCCTTACAAGGTCAAGGATCCGGATCTGAAAATCACCATGCATGGTCCTTCATCAGGCATTGGGTCAGGATTTTCCTTTGATGGAAAGGACGGCAAAGGCACGCAGACAATTGTCGCAATGGAAGAAAACCGGTCCGTGACCATGCAGATCGATTTGGGTGCGATGGGCAGGCCGGTTACCACATTCCTGCTTGAGCCTTCTTCTGGCCTGCTTGAGCCTTCTCCTGGCGCCACCATCGTGACCTGGTCGACCAAATCCGATTTCGGCATGAACCCCATTGGCCGGGTATTTGGACTTTTCCTTGATGGCATGCTTGGGCCGGACTATGAAACAGGTCTCCGGAAACTTGCCCAAGCCTCCCAAGCTGTTTGAACATTTCACAAATTTCCTACCGAACAAGGAACAAGATAATGCGTTACACATTTTTCCTCTACAGCGATGAAACAGCCTTTGCAGATGCGAGCCAGGAGGATATCGCACAGACCCTGAAGGTCTACGGAACCTATATTCGCGCCCTCAAGGATGCCGGTGTATTTGTTGATACCGATTGGCTCCAGCCGTCCATGACAGCAACAACCCTCAGCCTGAAAGATGGCGCAAAGAAGATCCAGGATGGCCCCTTTGCTGATAGCAAGGAGCAACTGGGTGGATCCTTCGTTATCGATGTGCCCGATCTCGATGCGGCGCTGGCATGGGCGGAAAAATGCCCGGCAGCACAATATGGAACGATCGAAGTCAGGGCTTCCGCCATGCCCGAAGGTGGAAACCCCTATGCCGGATAGGCTTTCCCGTGGATAGGCGGTCCGGGGAGGTTCGCGCAAAGGCAGACAAAGTTGCCCGAGCCTCCTATGGCCGGTTGATCGCCATTCTTGTCAGCAATGGCGCCGACATCGCCAGTGCAGAGGATGCATTGGCAGATGCCTTTGCCCGTGCTTTGGAGACATGGCCGAGGGATGGAATCCCGACAAACCCGGAAGGCTGGCTTGTTACGGTGGCCAGGAACCGGCGGAAGGATGCGGCAAAAAGCGCAGCAGCCAGAACCGCCTCAGGTTCACTTGATGATGAGGATTTTATTCTGGCGGAAAGGGCTGCGCAGACCGATATGCAGGAGCCAGATCACTTTCCCGACCGCCGCTTGAACCTGATTTTTGCCTGTGCGCATCCGGCAATTGATGCACAGGTGCACACACCCTTGATGTTGCAAACGGTTTTGGGCTTTCGGGCAAGCGAAATAGCCTCTGCCTACCTGATGCCCGGTCCGGTTCTGGCGCAACGTCTGGTGCGTGCGAAACGCAAGATCAAACAGGCGGGAATTGCCTTTTCCCTGCCGGAACCAGATGATCTGAAACAGCGTCTTGCTGCCGTTTTGGAGGCCATTTACGGTGCCTATTCGCTCGATTGGCAAAACAACCAGAACTGCGACCCGACCCAGGACATCAGTTCCGAGGCGCTTTATCTGTCTACACTTGTTTGCGAATTGTTGCCGGACGAACCGGAAGCACTGGGGCTGGCCGCATTGATCGCCTTTTCTTTTGCCAGGCGCGATGCGCGCATTGACCAGCAGGGTGTCTATGTTCCGCTGGAAGCGCATGATGTTTCAAGATGGAATCGTTTCTTGATCCGCCGTGGCCAGACCATGCTTGCCAAAGCCGCAACCTTCAAGGCGCCTGCGCGGTTTCAACTGGAAGCGGCCATACAAAGCGCCCATTGCGACCGCCTGCACTTGGGCAAGGTCGATTGGCAGGTCATCGCGCAACTCTATGCCGGCCTGATGGCCATAGCTCCGACAGCCGGTTCTGCAGTGGGCTATGCGGCCGCCTTGGGTCGGGCTGTCGGCCCTCAGACGGGACTTGCCGCCCTTGCGGTCCTTGAAGGAGAGGAGACCAAAGGCTTTCAGCCCTATTGGGCGACACGAGCCTATTTGCTGCGGCAAGCAGGCGATTTCCCCCATGCGCGACCGGCCTATGAAAAGGCCCTGTCCCTCACCACCCATATTCCTTCTCGCAAATGGCTGGAGAATGCATTGGAAAACATCCTGCATGAAAATCATTAGAGTATCGGTGCGCGCTTCAAGAGATTTCAGATTATCAAGATATCTGACGATACGGGGCATGGAGAGAACATTGCAACCCACGAGGCCCATTGCAAATTAAAAGGGTTTTGCCCCCATGACGTCTTGCTGTTTCGTCAAAGGCAAGTGTGACACGTCTTCTATGCCGTACGGTCTGCTGCGGTCTTGTTTCCAACATATTAGTCCTTTTTCATACTTACTTAAAATCTATTGGTGCTGAAGCAGTAAAATATTAATCCACCCACGCCATTATGGAATACCCTATCGCGGAGTTTTCCATGCCCAGTTTCGTCCTGAAGTATTTATTTGCGTTGCTTATGGTCGCAGCGTCATCAGGCCCTATCCTTGCTTCCGATTGGATTGCCGCAAAGGTCAGCCAGCCCGCACGCTATACGACAGACAACCAAAATTGGACTGTGATCCGGCGTGGTATGAAGATGCCCCAGTTGAGCTGGATTCATACCGGGAAACGCGGACGCCTTGTTTTGCAACGAGGAAAAGAAATGATCATGTATCATCCCAATACATTGGCACATCTTCGTAGCGCGCAAAAACACGGTCGTAATACATTTTTGCAACAGCAATTTGGCACACTTCTTCTGGACGTGGAAACCAAGAAGCGAAAGCATGTTACCGTCAAAACGCCGTTTTTGGCAGCCGTTGTCAAGGGCACACGGTTTCAGGTTGCCGTGCACGGAAAAATTGCTTCTGTAAGCGTGGAGAGAGGTGTTGTTGGCGTCACTTCTGTCAATGGTGGGCGCTCCGTAGACGTCAGTTCCGGACAGACGGCATCCGTTTCCAGTTCCTCTAAAGGTTCAGTCTCGGTCAGCGCCACCGGTCAGTCAAATGCCTCCAAGAGCAGCAATAATTCCGCGGCATCCAACGGCAAGGGCAACGGCAACGGCAACGGCAACGGCAACGGCAATGGCAATGGCAATGGTGGCGGCAACGGTAATGGCGGCGGCAACGGTAATGGCGGCGGCAACGGTAATGGCGGCGGCAACGGCAATGGCGGCGGCAACGGCAATGGTGGTGGCAACGGCAACGGTAATGGCAGTGGCAACGGCAACGGCAACGGCAACGGCAACGGCAATTAATTTTAGACGATAGAGGTGGCAACCAGATCTTGCTTGGATCCAAGAACTACATTGGCAGTGCGATTGCCGCACTGACAATTGCAACTTTGCTGCAATGGAGCGGTCTGGCAGGCGGTTTCCAGAACGTCCTTTCTGATACGCGGGCGCAACTGGCGAGCAGACAGGCCACCGGCCAGATCGTTTTCATAGGCATAGACAAGAAAAGCCTTGACCAAATCGGTCAGTGGCCATGGCCTCGTTCGGTCTACGCCGAAGCTATCGAAAGGCTTGTGGCTCAGGATGTCGCTGACATAGCATTGGACATTGATCTCAGCAATCGTTCCAACGTTGCAGAGGATTCTGTTTTGGCGGCATCTCTGGAAGCCGCTGGTGGTTCGGTCGTGCTGCCAACCTATCTGCAAATCGATTCAGCAAACAAATCATTGGCGATACTGGAACAATCCAAACCGATTGCTCTCTTCTCGGACCTGGCATGGGTCGCCAGTGTCAATGTTGTCCCTGAACACGACGGCTTCGTGCGTCGCTATCCGCAAGCCATCTTGATCGAAGGTGAACTGGTTCCATCCCTTTCAAGCATGATGTCTCAGCGCAGCGAATTCGACACATCGGAATATTTGATCGATTTTTCAATTGATCCATCTTCCGTTCCAACATATTCGTTCGCCAGACTGATTTCAGGTGAACTGCCTGAGGGAATCCTCAAGGACAAAACAGTCCTGATCGGCGCCTTCGCACTGGAACTGCGTGACAATTTCGCTGTGCCGCTTCACGGTGCGTTGCCCGGGCCACTTTTGCATGTCCTTGCCGCAGAAACCCTGCTGCAATCACGCATTCTGCGACCAACAAGTTCACTTGCCAGCTTCATTCTGGCTCTGCTGGTTGCAGTGGCAGCCCTTTTTTGTTTCCCAAAAATGAAACTGCGAACACAATTGCTTGCCCTCGGTGTGTTTGCGGTGAGCATGGAAACTGTCGGGTTTTACCTGCAATCCCAATTCGACATTGTTCTGACATCTGCACCGGTACTGATTTTCCTGATTCTGATTGCTTTGATCCGACTGGCCGCCGAGTTGGACCTCAAGGGATGGCTGCTGCGCATTGCGCGCGTTGAAACCAAGAATACAAAACAGGTTCTCGACCAGGTCTTCGCGGATAGTTCCGATGCCATATTGATTCTGGCAGAAGATGGTACGCCGCTGCGACAAAACGATCGATTTGCTGCCATGTTCGGCACCCACCGGGTCCGCAGCCTTGCTGATCAATCCTTTGCAGACCTGCCGAACCAGGTTCTGGATGACGCCAGATCAGCAATCGGGCGACTGAAAGATGGTCTCGGGGGCGATTCCATTTTTGGACAATTGACCATCCCTAAAAAAGACCAAAGCGTCATCATTGATTATTCCATAACGCCCTCCAGAATTACCCGGCTGACAGAAAAGCGATCCGTCAGGGAAGAGCCACTTCTGGTCGCAACCATAACCATGCGTGATGTCACAATTGAAACCAGGCAGAAACAGCAGCTTGTACATCTATCGAAATACGACAGCCTGACCGATGCAGAACAGCGTTCCGAATTTGCCCGCAGACTTTTCCAAGGTGGCACGGCCGGCAATCCTACCACCATTTTTGCGATCGGCATTTTGAGATTCACAACGATAAACGACACTTTGGGCAGAGAGATCGGTGATGAACTTCTGCAGGAATTGGTAAAGCGGCTTGCGCGGCTGGACAATCGGATTGACGGCATTGCAAGACTGGATGGCGACAGTTTCGCGGTTCGGCTGGTGAAAGGCCTGGATACAATTGCCATTGGCCAATTCCCCGGCAAAATCCTTCGCGATCTTGCCAGGCCTTTCCAACTGGAAGCGCAGCAGATCAGTGTTGATTTCTGCCTGGGCATTGCCACTGGCGAACCGGATAATGCCGAGACTGCAAATCGGCTCATAAACCATGCCGAATTTGCATTGAAAGATGCCGCCCGGCATGGGCCCAACGGGATTTTTGCGTTTGACCCCGAACTCAATTCGAAACAGCAACGAGCCCGCCTAATAGAACGGGAAATGCAGCCAGCGTTGAACGCTGGCCAATTCCATATTGTCTTCCAGCCGCAGGTGATGGCAGCGGACGGCTCTCCAATAGGCGCTGAAGCATTGTTGCGCTGGACGCATCCCGAATTGGGTATCATTTCCCCTGGAGAATTCATTGCGATTGCGGAGGCAAATGGCCTTATCACAAGACTTGGCCAGATCGCCCTCAACCAGGCGTGCAGAGATGCCACGGCATGGCCTGCGCATATCACCGTTTCCGTTAACGTGTCTGCGATCCAATTCATGCGGAGCAACATTGTTCAGGATGTGAAAAATGCATTGAAATCCAGCGGATTGCCTGCGCACAGACTGGAACTTGAAATTACTGAATCCTGCTTCATTGCTGCGACAGATTCTCTTTTCACACAACTCACCGATTTGAAATCGCTGGGCATCAGCCTGGCGTTGGACGATTTTGGAACAGGTTTTTCGTCACTTGGCTATTTTTCCAGGTTTCCCTTCGACAAAATAAAGGTGGACCAGTCTTTTGTCCGTCACATAGCGACCAATGCGACCAGTCAATCCATTGTTCAATCCATCAAGGTTCTGGCAGATGGTCTTGGTGTCAAAGTCCTGTGCGAGGGTGTGGAAACCGAGGACGAATTGCGGATTATCAGACTGCTCGGATGCGATGAAATTCAAGGCTATTTGTACGGCAAGCCTCAGCCGGCGAACGAGTTCATACGTTTCATGGCAACAGATCGTGCTGCCGTCGGTTCATGAAGACAATTCCCGAAAAGCCGACCACCCTTGCCCATAACACCTGGCGTGCCCAAAAGGACCGAATGGACGCAAAGCCTTGCTGTGCTGTATTTGCTTGCCCTCACTTCATGGTCGTGGGCAGATACAATACGATTGCCGGGAACAGAACCAGGATGATCAGGCGCAAAATATCGGCGGCGACAAAAGGCAGGACACCACGGAAAATGGTCTGCAGGCTGATCTTGCGCGCGATGGAATTGATCACGAAGACATTCATGCCCACAGGTGGCGTGATCAGGCCGAGTTCCACGGTCATCACGATGATCACGCCAAACCAGATCGGGTCAAAGCCGAGTTGCAGGATCACCGGAAAAACAATCGGAACCAGCAGGATGATCATGGCCATGGCATCAAGGATGCAGCCCATCAGCAGGAAAAACAAGAGGATCAGCGAAAGGGTGCCGTAGGTTCCAAGATCGAGCCCCACCAGCCAGGCGGTGATTTTTTGTGGCGATTGCGTGACAGCAAGAAAGTAGCCAAACAGGATGGCGCCGATCAGGATCGTGTAGATGGCAACGGAGGTGCGCAGCGCCTCAATCAGGCTCTCAAGAAGGCGCGAGGCGTTGAGGCGACCACGCAGAATGCCGATCAAAGCGGTCAGAAATGATCCAACGGCGGCAGCTTCAGTTGCCGTTGCAAGGCCGAAATAGATGCTGCCGATGATGGCAATGAACAGCAGAAGAATTGCCCAGACACCACTGAGAGAGCGGATGGCTTCACCAAGATCGAAGCGCTCTCCGGCAGGTAGATGTTTCGCATAGGCAACACGTACGGTGAACATATACATCAGGATTGCCAGGATGCCGGGAAGAACCCCGGCGATGAAAAGCTTGCCCACGTCCTGCTCGGTGATGAAAGCATAGACAGCCAGCACAACCGACGGCGGAATGAGGATGCCCAAAGTGCCGCCGGCGGCAATCACACCGGTGGCAATGTCATCGCGATAGCCAACACGCTGCATTTCAGGCAGGGCAATCTTTGTCATGGTGGCTGCCGTTGCCACCGAAGAACCGCAAATCGCCGCGAAGCCTGCACAGGCACCGATCGTCGACAAGGCCATGCCGCCGCGAAAGGAGCCAAACCACGCCTGGCCGGTGCGGAACAGTTCTTTGGACATGCCGGAATTGGTCGCCAGCACCCCCATCAGCACGAAGAAGGGGATCAGTGTCAGGTTAAAATCGGTAATGGTGCGAATCGGGGATTGCGCCAGAAGATTCAATGCCGGCCCCCAACCCACCACTGCGCCGAAGCCGCCAACGCCAACCAGGCCCATGGCAATGCCGACAGGAACCCGCAGGATCATCATGGCAAAAAGCACGATAAAGCCGGATACGGCAATTAGATCAGCACTGGCCATGGTCAGCTTTGTCCTGCATGCGGCGGTTCATCCGCGACGTCAATGGATTCAAAATGATCGAGGCTGGTGCGCCCCGTTGCAACAAGGATCAGCCGGGCAAGGATCGTCAATATGCTGACGGCCACGCCTGCCCAGATCAGCCCCATGATGGGCCAGGCGGGAAATCGCAGGTCCATGGTCGCCTCGCCGCTTTTGGCCGCACTCAGAACGCGGCCCAGCATTTTCCAGGTCAACAGGCAGGTAAAGAGCAAAAGCACAGCCCAGGCGAATGTATCAATCCAGCGCTGGGCCTTGCGTGGCATGATCTCGGAGATGATATCGACCTTGATATGCGATCCGCGATAGCCGACGCTGGCAAAACCCCACATGATGGCGGCGCCGATCAGCAGCCGGGACATATCGAAGGCATCCGGAATCGGAAAGGAAAACAGATAACGACCGATTGCAGAGACGACCACGACAATGGTGATCACCCCCATCAGCACGCCAGCCACTTTTTCGATGGTCAGTGAAATTGCTTCGAGAATTGTTTGCAGTCTGTCCATGTCACGAAAGCGGTAGCGCGGGCAAATCCTGCCCGCGCTACCTGTCCAAGGAGTTCAAGGCATCAGAAGTGGGCGTTGTGACTGTCCAGCGCGTCGTTGTAGGCCTTGTACGTCGCTTCCGCATCATAACCGGCTGCCGTTGCTTCGGCTTTCCACTGATCAATCAGCGGCGCGGCGGCGGCCTGCCACAGTGCGACCTGTTCGGGTGTCGGCACATTGATCGTGTGCTCATCCGAATCAATCATTTTCTGCCGACCTGAAGCTTCATTCGCAGCCCAGCCCGCGGAGAATTTCTTCGACCATTCCGGCGTACAATGATCATCCAGAATGGCACGCAGATCGTCAGGCATTCCTTCATAGGTCGCCTTGTTGATCAGCAGAAGCTGTGCTGACACATAGAACGGCATGTCCAGATGCTGCTTTGTCTCACTGTCGATGCCGAAAATGTAGATGGAATTCCACGGGAAGGTGATCGCATCGGCGGCGCCATTGGCAATCGCCTCGCGGGCTTCAGGCGCTGGTACCTGAACGGATGCACCGCCCAGCTCGCTGACGAAGCGAGACATGGTGGCATGCGCCGGGCGCACGTTCAGACCGCGCATGTCTTCCGGCACCAGGATCTTTTTCTTGGAATGGATGGTGCCCGGGTCATGCGGATTGGCCACACAGAATTTCACGTCCGACATCTCTTTTTCAGCAATCGGGGCATACCATTCATGCAGAGCCATGGCACCGTCAACGGCATTGTTCATGTGAAAGGGCACTTCGAGCAGACTGTAGATCGGAAAGCGACCCGCCTGATAGCCGGGATTCACATAAGCGATATCAGCAATGCCATCACGGGCCATGTCATAATGGTCCGGCGCCTTGCCAAGCTGCTGCGCGGGGAAAATAGTAACCCCAATCCGCCCTCCTGAGGCCTCCTCGAGTGATTTAACCCATGGTTCGATGCCGAGTGTCTGGATAGGATGAGTCGGCGGCACCCAATGGGCCAGCCGCAAATTGACTTCCTGCGCCATGGCAGATCCCGCAAACAGTGCCATAAACGCAGCACCGGTTAGAATTTTCCTGATTGTCATGTAGTCCTCCCGTTGGTTTTTCCTGAACTGCCGAGCTTGTCCGGTTTGAACCGCAAGACCCGCAGGACCGAATCATGCCAACGCATATTCTCCCTGCTGCCTTGCAAATTCCAGTCCCCGGCAGTTCTCACTCGTCGCCACATTACGCAATGCGCGCCATTTGTCCACACATAACAAGCGCATCGCACCAACTGTTATCTGCGCATGAACGGCCTGCATTGCGATTTACAAATCAATTGATTTGTGAGACCTCAAGGTGGCACGATGCACGGTCATAGCCAGATCTTTCGTCTTGACCTGTGCGGGCAACCTGCAAGGAATATCCGCGAAGTGCCACATAGAGCATCCCCACTGGCACCATTCAGGCACGGAACGTTCAGGACGCTCTGGATGGCGACGCTGGCGTCCAATCTCGGTGGATTGATACAGGCCGTGGCTGCCGCCTGGATCATGCTGGTGATATCCGATTCACACCAGATGGTTGCGCTGGTACAGGCATCGTCGGTTCTGCCGATCATGCTCTTCTCGCTGATTGCGGGGGCGCTGGCCGACAGTGTGGACCGGCGCCGCATCATGCTGGCGGCGCAGGTCTTCATGCTGGTCGCATCTGTGGGACTGACCATTTTCGCATTTCTGGGCCTGCTGTCGCCCTGGCTGCTTTTGAGTTTTACCTTTTCCATAGGCTGCGGGACGGCCCTGCACATGCCCTCCTGGCAGGCCTCAATGGGGGATATCGTGCCCAGAGAAGACCTGCCATCGGCTGTCGCTCTCAACAGCATGGGCTTCAACCTCATGCGCAGCGTTGGTCCGGCAATTGGTGGCATCATCGTTGCCGTCGCCGGGGCTGCTACAGCTTTTGCCATCAATGCGGGCAGTTACCTTTTTCTGATCTTTGCGCTGTTGCGCTGGCAGCCGCCCGGTTCGCCGCGCACCCTGCCCCGTGAGGCCATAGGCCGGGCCATATCCGTCGGACTGCGCTACGTCACCATGTCACCCAATCTCCTGAAGGTGATGCTGCGTGGCCTGCTGTTCGGGTTTGGCGCCATTTCGGTGCTGGCGCTGCTGCCCATTGTGGCTCGCGACCTACTGCAGGGCGGGCCTCTGACGTTCGGTATCCTGCTTGGATGTTTCGGGCTGGGTGCCATCGGCGGCGCCCTGATGAACACGCGGCTGCGGGAACGTTTCAACAATGAAGCCATCGTGCGCGGTGCGTCGGTGACGTTTGCCCTGTGCGCCCTCACACTCGCTCTCAGCCGTGACGTCTGGTTGAGTTGTGCGGTTCTGCTGCTTGCCGGCAGCTGCTGGGTTGTGTCACTTTCGCTGTTCAATGTAACGGTGCAATTGTCAACGCCGCGCTGGGTGGTCGGGCGCGCCATGTCCTTCTATCAGACCGCAACTTTTGGTGGCATGGCGTCGGGAAGCTGGATATGGGGAATGATCGCCGAATCCAATGGGGCGGACCGGGCGCTGATGGTAGCAGCGGCGGTTCTGGTGGCCAGTGCACTCATTGGCTTGTACCTTTCCCTGCCGGAGTTCAGCGTCCTCAATCTGGACCCTCACGACCGCTTCAATGAACCGGAACTCCGGCTGGATCTGACTTCACGCAGCGGCCCGATCATGGTCATGGTGGATTATGAAATCGCCCAACAGGACGTGCATGATTTCCTTGCTGTCATGACGCAATGGCGACGCAGCCGTATTCGCGATGGCGTGCAGCAATGGGTATTGCTGCGTGATCTGGAAAACCCGGATATCTGGGTCGAGAGCTACCATGTACCGACCTGGGTGGAATATGTGCGCCACAACCAGCGCCGCACAAAGGCAGATGCCGAGATCTACGCCAGGATCATTGCACTGCACCGAGGCCCGCACAGACCGCGAGTCCACCGCATGATCGAACGCCCGACTGTGCCCAGCAGCGACGACACCCCGATCAAGACGCATCCTGAAATACATTAGGAAAAGGGCGCGAAAGGAAAGAAATCCATCTCCGCTTCATTATTGTTACCGGCTCTCGAAATCACACATGGCCACTGCAACAGATGGACGCTCCTGCATCCTTTCAAAATAATTTTGCAGCCTGCCCGGCATCGCCAATCCAAATTCATCGACAAATCGCAAAAGATAGAACAATGCGGCATCCGCAATGGAAAAGCTGCCTTGCAGAAACGGCTGATCACCAAGCCTGTCGGCAAGATTTGCAGGCCCCTTGTCCAATTCCTTCAGGCCATAGGCCCGCAATGTGTCTTGCCCGGCTTTTTCCGGCAGGAACTTCATCGGCATGGCGACAAAGGTAAAACCACGCTTGTGTATTGAACCGACGATGTAATCGAGAAGCTCGAGTGTTCTTGCCTCTTCTTCCAGTCTTTTACCCATCATATCGGCTTCAGGAAAGGTTTTGGCCAGCCAGAAGGCGATTGCCGGGAATTCGGTCAGGACCGATCCGTCATTTCTGACCAGCGCCGGCACTTTCCCCTTGGGATTGACGTTCAGGAATGTGGGGGCAAACTGCCCCCTTTGCTTCAAATCCACCACAACAATCTCATAGGGTTGGCCAACTTCCTCCAACAGAATGTGTATTCCGAGCGAACAGAAACCGGGGCAGTGGAAGAGCTTCATTACAGACTCCAGTCTTTACCCATCAGCGGCGACAATGGGTACCAATGGCGCTTTACATTATTTGGTCGACTGTATAAATAAGAATGCAGAATCAATCAACCCATAGGGTCGTGCACGAACGGTTTTCGTCATGAAAGCCCAATGAAATCGGAACCATTCCATTTGGAGGATGACATGAAAGTAGCACTTGTCGGTGCAACCGGAAAAGCCGGATCGCGCGTGCTCAACGAACTGGTCAATCGCGGACACCAGGTGACCGGCATTGTCCGGCATCCTGAAAACGTGCCTGAAATGGAAGGCGTGACCGCCGTCGGGACCGATGGCAGCCGCGAATCCCTGGCTGACACGATCAGAGGTCATGATGCCGTTGTTTCATCGGTGCGATTCGTCGATCTTGAACCGGAGGTCATCGTGCCGGCCGTCAAGGATTCAGGGGTGAAACGCTATGTGGTGGTCGGTGGCGCGGGAAGTCTGTTGCATGCAGACGGGACCGAAGAGGTCCATGGCATACCGGAGCCCTTCAGGCCGAACTCGCTCAAGGGCACCGAGTTGCTGAACATGCTGAAGAAATCGGAAGGACTGGATTGGACCTTCATCTCACCCTCGCGCATGTTTACACCGGGCGAGCGAACGGGAAAATTCCGCTACGGCAAGGACCATCTGCTGATGGATGAGGACGGCAACAGTGCAATCTCGTTTGAGGATTTCGCGCTGGCGCTGGTCGATGAACTGGAACAGCCAAAATATAACAAGCAGCGCTTCACCATTGGATACTGACTATGGCTGACGAAATAGCAGCCCGTCTCCAGGAAAACCTTATGAGCCTTGATCGGATCAATGACCCATTTCTCGGTCTCGTTGATCCGGGCACTTTCGTGGCTGGATCCATGCTTTGGCCAGGCAGCGGCTGGGCCAGAATCGAGGCTTTCGAGACGACTGCGGCAGACGGGCGACGGATTGAAGAATACCGTTTCTTCAAAGACCATCAATCCGCCGCGTTCCTGCCGGTTGCCTTTGTATTTGAAACCATGAGAAATAGCGAGACGATTGGTTACGTGTATTCGGACCACCACCTGGTGGAGGAACGTGCTGGCATCCATGAACCCATCGAGGGACTTCACCCCTGGCAGGATGAAGTCGATGTCCTGTTTTCCTATTTCAGGGCCTTGCGGGAAAATCAGTTGGAGACAATACTCGGCTTTTTTGCACAGGATGCCTATTTCCAGCATTCCAACGGCGAAACCTTCCGGGGTCATGACGAAATCCGCTCGGATTTTGAAAAAATGATGGGTGATGCCGGAATTCATATCCAATATTGCCGCGTTACCGATAGTGGCAAAACCTGTGTTGTCGAGTGCTACATGCCAAGCGGGCGTCCGGCCATAGCGATCTATGAGCGCACGGGAAAGCTTCTCAAAGCTGTACGGATTTACCTGTAGGGATCAAGATGGCAAAACTCGTCGAACTGATTGCAGTGCCGCATGACCCGACATTGCCCATTGCCCATCGCCTCAACCGCATCGGCAAGGCCGATCCGGGTGCAATACCGGCTCTCAATCATTTTGAAACGCTGCGCGAAAAGCTGGAAAGGGCAAAGCCGGATGTGATTGTTGTCATCGGCAGCGATCACCTGAACCAGTGGTTCATGGACAATATGGCGCCCTTCATGGTGGGCAAGGCCAGCCGCCTGAGAGGACCGTTTGAAAATGAAGTCCGGTCCTGGGGTCTGAAGGAATTCGATCTGGTCATAGACGGCGAACTGGCCCGGCAGATATTGAAAGGCGGATTGAACCGAGGGGTCGATTTTGCTTTCTCGGACGAATTTGCCGCTGACCACTCCTTTACCATTCCGCTGGAATTCCTGCGGCCCCAAGATGACCTTCCTGTGGTGCCCATCTTCATCAACCTTTTGATGCCGCCGGTACCGCCGGGCTGGCGCTACTACCAGGTCGGGACGATCATACGCCAGGCGATCGGTGATGCAGATCCGGACAAGAGGGTGGCAATTGTCGTAACCGGGCACATGTCGAACTCAGTTGGCGGGCCACAAATGCTGCGCAACCAAGTGGAACCCTTGAGCGTGTGGGATGGCGAAACATGGGAGTTGATCCGAGCCAACAGGATTGAGGACATATTGCAGCGCTCAACATTTGACCAGCTTTATGCCGTCGGCAACGGTACGCCTGGTTTTCTGGGCTATGTTCTTGCCCTGGGTATTGCCGGGGGCGCACCCGCTTCCTTTGCCGAACTGGTTGCTACCACGGCACAGCCTGCCGCCGCCTTTCTCGAATGGGATGAGGAACGCCTGGAAGGAGAGGTCACATGACACGCTACTGGCTGGACAAATCGTTGCGCGACTACGTCCGCAACCCGGACTTCAGAGAGCGTTTCAACGCAAATGCAGCCTCTGCGCTTGTCCCGCGAGAGCTATCAGCGCCGGAGATTTCGGCCCTCGTTGGCGGCGATATCCGTGCAATATTCAAGCTGGGTGCCCATCCCTTCCTGGTCTATTCATTCGCGATCGAGCGTGCCGGTGGATGGAGCTTCCAAATGATGCAGGACTATGTCAACGAGCTTGAAGGGGTGGAACTGGGCGAAATCGAAACCTGAATGCCCGCCCCGGCCCAACCGACATTGGAAGGAAACATGATGATAAAAATCTATCACTCTGGCTCAAGTGTCTGCTCGCAGAAGGTTCGGCTTGCTCTGGCTGAAAAGGGCCTTGCATGGGAAAGCATGGATATCGACATGACAAGGGGTGAACAATTCGCACCGGACTATCTCGCATTGAATCCCGAAGGCGTTGTCCCCACACTGGTGGATGAGGACGGTTTTGTGGTGCGGGAATCCAGCGTCATCATCGACTATCTGGATCAGCTTTCCCCCGATAACCTGTTGATGCCGCCGGACAAGAAAGCACAAACGACTACACGGCTGTGGCTGATCCGCACCATTGAAATCCATGCAGCCATCAACGCGCTGACCTTCGCCACCATCATTCGCGAGCAGGTCAAAAGCAGGATGACGCCGGAGCAGATCGAGACATGGCTGGACGGCAACCTCAATCCGCAAATTGCCGCCAAACGACGCGACCTGATGGAAAACGGCGCAAAGTCGGTTTTTGTCGATGGCGCCCTGCACACGGTTACGGGCATGTTGCGGGACATGAATATTGCTCTGGAAAAAGGGCCATGGCTGACCGGTGCGCGCTACGCTCTGGCCGATACGGCTCTGTTTGCCTATGTCGATCGGCTTGAGCGCCTTGGCCTGGCCGGATTGTGGCAGGACCGCTACCCGAAAGTGTCCACATGGCTGCACGCGTCTCAGGCCCGGCCCAGCTATCAGGAAGCCATTGTCAAATATTGTCCAGCCGAGGTTACAGCCGCTTATCGGGTGGCGGGCGACAAGGCGTGGCCGGACATTGCCAAACGGCTTGCACATTGAGCAGAGCCAAGGAAAAAAGTCAGCACAAAAAAAGGGGGCGACATGCCCCCTTTCCCTTGTTTGCTTCATGTCGATCACCGTGTGGGCGCGCCACTCCAGATATATTCCCCGGATTCTGGAAGCCGTGACAAGAAACCGAATTTCAAAAGGTCCTTGTTCTGGTTGTTCCAGTCTTCCAGACCGAATGCGCCGACAAAAGGTGCAATTTCACGGGTCTTTATGAAGTCGGGGGGCATGCGTGTCTGCGCAGCGTCAATCTCGCGGATGACTTCCTGATTCGCATTGCCGTATTCATATGCCAACGCCATTGCCTCGTTGAACTTCGTCAGAATTTCGGCGTTGTCTTCCGCCCATTTCCTGTTGGCAGCAAACAGCACAGCCGGGGCGGCATGCAGATTGTCAAAGACCTCGCGGAACTCGCGGAAGCCTTTTTGAATGCCCAATGTGTAGAACAGGCCAATCGGAATGCCGGCATCGACCGAACCGGACTCAATAGCCGACAGAACGCCCGGGAATGGCAGGTTCACCAGTTCAACATCGTCCTTGGTCATGCCATGTTTTTCCAGTTCGATCAAAAGCGCGGCACCCTGCGGACTGGCAATGCCTGGCAGACCGATTTTCTTACCCTTGAGATCTTCAATGGTCTTGATGTCACTGTCCGCGGGAACCATCAGCCCTGTGGTTGGTATTTTGCCCTGGTCTTGCGTGTTCAAAACCGCCACGACAGGAAGACCATTGGATACACCTGCGACAAGTGGCACAGCACCGGTCATGGCGATGTCAACGGTGCCGGCCATCAATTCCGCGATGGCCGCATCAGGCGACGATCCGACAGTCATTTCCAGCTCAATGCCGCGATCCTTGAAGTAGCCAAGCTGTTCGGCGATGAAAAGACCCTGAAATGTACCAACCGGTGACCGATTGATCTTGAGGGTCGTCATGTCCGCTGCCTGTGCTCCGGTCAATGACGTCGACGCGAATGCCAGCGACGCAGCCACCGCCAGACCCGCAGACAGCACATGCCGCCTGATAAGTTTCACCTGTTTCATTTTCACTTTCCTCCCGTTGGGGTTTGACGGAGCTTGAGCAATCAGGCCCCGTATTCTTTGTGTGCCCTAATGCATGATTTCCTTCAGGACACGGGTGCGATATTCCACAAATCGTGGATCCGACTTCGTCTTTATCTGGTCGCGATTTTCACCCAGATCGATTTCTACAGTATCAATCACGGTCGCCGGCTTGCCGGACAGAACCACCACCCGATCGGCCAGATAAACCGCCTCATCAATGTCATGGGTGACCAGGATGACACTGATCTTCAATCGCCGGCGCAGTTCCAGCACGAGATCCTCCAGACCCAGCCGGGTCTGAGCATCAAGCGAGCCGAAGGGTTCATCCATCAGAAGGATATGAGCGTCATAGGCGAGTGCCCGAGCGATCGCCACACGCTGCTGCATCCCACCTGACAGTTCCCAGGGGTATTGATTTGCATTGTTTTCCAACCCGACATCTTCCAGGCATTTCATCGCAACCCTGTTGCGTTCCGCCTTGCCCATGCCTTTGCCCTGCAACGGGAATGCGACATTTTCCAGTGTTCTCATCCAGGGCATCAGCGAGCCACGATAATCCTGAAACACCAGCCCAATTTCCGCCAGCGGTTCGCTCATCACATCGGCGCCAACCCTGATCTCTCCGCTGGTCAGATGCGTCAGGCCGGAAAGTGAACGCAGCAGAGTCGTTTTACCGACACCCGAGGGTCCTACAATGCAAATGAATTCTCCCGGTGCGACCGTCAGGTCGATATTGGACAAAACGTCAACAGAGCCATAACTTTTGCCAAGACCGCGCACGGTCACCGGCTTCGCCTTGGACGTTTTGTTTTCTTCTGCGTTCATAAATTCAGTTCCGTATTGATTGGTCAGCAAGCCCTAGGTTTGGTATACTGGCTGCTTCATTTTTTTTGTTGAGGGATCCTGGAAATACCAGGCCAGGAGCCAGCGTTCGATTTTCAGGAAAATGGTGGACAGAACATAACCAAGCAGTCCGATCAGGATTGTTCCCGCCCATGTTTCTGTCATGGCAAAACGCTGTTTGCTCTCGCTGATATAAAAACCGATCCCCTCACTTGCACCAAAAAATTCACTGATGACCATCAAAACCAGCGCGACGGCGACGGCAACACGGATGCCAGCCATGATCTGAGGCAGTGCTGACATGAACAGGACACGCGCCAGCATCAGGTGAAGTGGTATTTTGAACGCACGCGCGGTTTCGATCATTTGCGGTGGTACACCACGTATTCCGTCAATCGTGTTCAGCAGGATAGGCCAGAAACAGGCAAGCGCAATGATAAAGACCTTCGGAGCAGGTCCGATTCCCATGGCCACAATGACGATGGGCACAATGGCAGCAGGTGGAATAGAGCGCAGGAAATTCAACGTCGGCTCGGTTGCCTGTTGCAGCGTTCTGGATTCGCCGATGATGAGGCCCAGGACCACGCCAAGAACGGTTGCAATAGACAGTCCGGCGGCCATGTTGGAGAGGCTGACCGCAAGATATTTCATCAGAAGGCCAGAGGCCAGATCCCGATAAAGAACGCTGATGATCTTGCTGAGAGGCGGGAAAAAAAACGAGGTCGAATCTTCGGACAGAACCCACCACAAAAGGACGAGAAGAACCGGCAACCACCAGAATTCCACCTGTCTGAAGAGCCACCTGTAAAACGGATTATTCATTGTTTTCCGCCGCCCCCTATTCTGACTGCGCCTGGCGATGCCAACCGAGAAGTCGCGCCTCGAAAACATCCCAGATTGCTGTCAGAACCACACCGAGAAGCCCGGCATAAACCACATAGGCAAAGGCTATGGCCACTTCGTTATAGGTACGCGAAAGGTTGATCTGGCTTCCAAGCCCGGTGATCTGGATGATGACCTCGGTGCCGACCGCGACAAGGATCGAAATGGAAATTGCCAGCCTGACGCCCGTTGCTATGAATGGTGCGGCGGCAGGCAAAAGAACCTTGAAGAATCTCAGGTGAAACGGAATGCGGTAAGAACGAATGGTATCGACAATCGTCGGCTCAAGCCTTCTCGCTCCATAGATGGTCTGCAGGAGTATCGGAAAAAAACAGGCAATGGTGATGGTGACGGTTTTCATCAGCGAATTTGCGCCGATGATCAACACGAATATAGGCATCAGCGCGACCACAGGGAAAGACCGTCCAAAATCAAGCAATGTCCTCGTGGACCGCTCCACAGCCGGGAACATCCCAATCAGTATGCCAAGGGGAATGGCAAGGACGGATGCCGTAAACACACCTTTGATGCAATCAACAAGCGTCGCCATCAATGCGGGGAAAAACTCCGGACGATAAAGTACTGTCACCAGAGAGGCCGCAACCGTGGTTACCGGCGGTAAAACCTCCGGATTGAATACACCTGCCCAATCGCCAATTGCCCACAGCAAAAGCAAAGCGGCCACGACAGCTGCCTGCAACAAATGTTTTGTGAGTTTCGCGTGCATCTTCGTCTGCTTTCCTCCACTTATTTGATCGGTTGACCAAATAACTATTGCATGTAAATACGGATCGGAACAACATGTCAAGACAGGGTGCAACAGCAGCTTGACCAAAGTCCGGTTTCCCTTGCAATTTCTGACTGCCTGCCAGGACAAGGGAAACAGCCAGCCGACGATTGGAAGATAAAATGACCCGCTTGTCTGGAAAACGAGCCGTTGTGACCGGTGCCGGACGTGGCATCGGAAAACAGGTTGCCCTGATGATGGCGGGAGCTGGAGCTGAGGTTCTTGCCGTTGATATCAATGAACAATCCTTGATCTTCCTGGAAGAACAGGCAACAGGCAAGGGATTGAGACTTCATACGCATGCCGCCGACCTTACCAATCCGCAGAGCGTACGGCTGCTGGCCGAACAGGCAGGTTCAACACTTGGCGACGTGCAGATCCTGGTGAATGCCGCTGCCATTGTTGTTTTTGACTGGATCGAGACCCTGTCTTTTACTGACTGGAAAAAAACGCTGGCAGGCGAAATCGATAGCGTCTTTCTGGTAACGCAGGCGCTTTGGCCCTTTCTGAAAACACAAGGCGGTTCCATCATCAATTTTTCATCCGCCAACGCTCATGTTGCCCTAGATGGGTCGCCGGCACTGGCCCATTGCGCAGGCAAAGGAGCGGTTCTGGCCATGACGCGGCAATTGGCAATGGAAGGTGGTCCGCACGCCATCAGAGCCAATACGATCGCACCCGGCTTCATTCTGACCGAAGAGACCGAACGGCATCTGACCAACCCGCAGATGATGCGGGCGGTGAAGTCCAAAATGATGATTGACCGGCTGGGCGATACTGAAGACATCGGCTGGTTGGCGATCTACCTCGGCTCAAATGAAGCGCGCTACGTCACAGGCGCGGATTTCCGCATCGATGGCGGCGCAACGGCCTGGTGAAACCGCTCATCCGCCGTCGGATATGATCGTTCCGCCATCCACAACGATATTCTGACCGGTCACGAATGCGCCCGCCGCAGAGGCAAGATAAACCGCCGTTCCGGCAATCTCCTCCGGCGTTCCAACGCGGCCCAGCGGCGTTATCTGCAAACGGCGCTGCATGAAACTCTCATCCGACATCAGTTTTTCGGAAAACGGCGTTCTGATGAGTCCCGGGGAAATGGCATTGGCACGGACATTGTCACCGCCCCATTCCACTGCCAGGTTGCGCGCAAGCTGCGCCAGCGCAGCCTTGGTCATCGCGTAGCTGCCGATGGCCCGGTTGCCGCGCAGACCCGACAGGGATGACATCAGAATGATCGACCCGCCCCCCAACCGGGCCATGTGCGGCGCAAGAAGACCCGACAGCCATACGGCGCTTTCAAGGTTGATGGCAAAAAGCCTGTGAAACTCCTCTAAGCCTGCTGTTCCGCTGGGTCCGACAGGACCTTCGATGCCCGCATTGCTGACAAGGATATCGATCCTGCCTGCAAAGCTGTGTACAGTCTCGACCAGACGCTCAACATTGGCCCGATCGCTGACATCGCACAAGACTCCATGCGCCTGGTATCCTGCATCGCCCAGTTCAGCCTCGGTCTTTGCGCAGGCTTGAGCGTTTTCCGACGAGGCAATCACCCGCGCGCCGGCAGCCCCGAACGCCCTGCAGATGGCAAGGCCGATACCACTGGTACCCCCGGTCACCAATGCCGTCTTTCCAGTCAGGTCGAATAAATCCATGAATCACTCCCCGCAATCCAGAGCATGGCATCGCCGCTCCTGCGCATTTGTGTATGGACAGCCGCAATCCAGAGCGACCAGCCGCCCGAAATCCGGGCCCAGATCAATAAGGCTTGGCAATCTCCTGAAAACACTGCCCCATGAGGCTGGCCATCTCGGCCATGGGTGCCCCGGCCATTTCAAGCTCTCCGAGCTTGAGGGAATTGCCGACGACAAATTTTCCGCGCGGCAAACGGCGCAGGAGATAACGGCCAAAGGCCGCATTGATGCTGTCGCCCTTGTCAAGTTCCTGTACCAGGGCGATGGCATCCTCGACTGCCATTCCAGCACCCGATCCCAAATGCGGGGTTGTCGCATGGGCCGCATCGCCCAACAGGACAGTACGCCCCCTGAACCAGGTTTCTTCGAGAATGATTGCTTCAAGCGGGCGATAGTTGATGTCGTGCCGGGGCGTGATCTCCTCCCTCAGTCTTGCGACCGTACCGCCAAACTCGGCCATCATGTCGCGTAGCTTCGGCACGTAATCAGCCTCATGGACTCTCGGGTTCGTGGGTACCGTTTCCAGCAGATACATATACATCTTGTCAGGCGCACAGAGCGTGAAGCCCAACTTGACTTTTTGGCCGATGTACATGCGGTTGCTGTCCCATCCTTCAGGGATGTCGAACAGCACACGCCAGCAGGCCTGTCCTGTAAATTGCGGCTTGGGAGCCTCTGGAAAGAGCCTGTCACGCATATTGGAAAACAGTCCGTCCGCACCCAGTACAATGTCGTAACGGGCGCGCGCCGCGTCGCTGAATGCAACATCCACACCCCCGCCATCATCGCAAAGGCTTTCAACTTTTACACCGAGGCGAATATCGGCCCCGAGAGCACGCACCTTCTGTGACATCAATTTATGCAGGACCGGCCGCAATATCCCACCTTCTCCAGGCACATCTTCGCTATAAAGCCGGGGCGAGGACAGCCTGGTGATCAGGTTGCCTTTTGCATCAAACATGGTCAGCCCGTCCTGCCCACTGCCCTTCTCCAGCAATTCCCTGGCAAAACCGAGATCGCAAAGCGCGCGCATTGTCAGGATCGAAAGTGTAATGCCGGTTCCGTAGACACGCCAATCAGGGTCGATATCAACAAGATCAACCGCCACATCGCGTTCACGCAAGCGAATCGCGGCCGCCATTCCGGCAATACCACCGCCCACAACAAGGGCCTTTTTCACAAGCCTGGATATTTCGGATTTGGCCATTGGCTTTTCTTTCATTCAAAACACTTTTCCGCCGGACAATGACATCATCCGGCTTCAGGTCAGGCTTTGACAACCTTCTGGTCTATGGCTCCGAACAATGGCGTGTGATCAGCGCCTTTGCTTTCCATGCGGACCCTGTCGCCAAATTTCATGAATGCGGTGCTGGCCTCACCATTGTCGACCAACTCGATACCCCGGCGCTCGGCGATGCAGCTGGAACCGGTTTCGCGGAAATTCTCATTGGAAACCGTCCCTGAACCAATGATTGTTCCGGCCACGAGGTCCCGCGAATAGGCCGCATGAGCAACCAGTTCATCGAATCCCGCACTCATTGCATAACCGTTTGCCGCACCGAATTTATTACCATTCCAGGTGACTTCCAGCGGAAGATCCACTCTGGCATCACGCCAATTGTCGCCCAGTTCATCAGGAGTAACCGCGACCGGTGCCATCGAGCAGGCAGGTTTTGCCTGTACCCACCCAAAGCCGGTTTTCATCTCGACAGGAGCCAGTTTGCGCAGGCTCCAGTCATTGATCTGGATGATCAGACGGATGTGATTCCCAGCCTCGCCAGCCGGTGTATTCATCGGCACACGGTCGGTAATCACTCCGAACTCACCTTCAAAATCGATATAATCATCTTCGGATACAAACCGCACGTCGTCCATCGGCCCATAAAACCGGTCAGACATGCCCTGATACATCAGCGGCCGCCCGGTGTTTTCCTTCTTTTCGAGGCCAAATACGATATCCATCAGATTGCTATGGCTATCAAATGCAGAGCCATCCAGCCATTGCCAGGCCCTCGGCAGGGGCGCTTCAGCTTTCGCCGGATCAAATGCAGCCTCCCCTTCAACCGCCCCTGCATTCAGCGACTCATATTCCCTTGTGAGCAAGGGAGCGGCCATGTCCCAATTTTCCAGCGCTGCCTGAAGCGACTGCGCAGCCTTGGCCGCAACAACCCGTGTCAGATCACGCGAGACGATATGCAAACGACCGTCCGGTGTTGCGTTTTTCAATGTTGCAAGTTTCATGTCGTTCCCCAGTGGACGTTATTTTTCGATCAATTCGTGCCGAGAGCACGGGCTACAAGGTCATCGGCATCATTGTCTTTTTGAAAGCCCAGCCGATCTGCCGTTTCGGTAACCAGTTGCGGATAGGAACCGAATAAGGAGATGATTTCGTCATTGGGAGCATAAGTGATGCGCGACCGGCTTTCAGGAAACTTCCGAAAAAGCGCTGCGATAAGATCTTCAAAGGACAAGCGCAGGGCCGGAAGCGTGAAGGCCCGCACATTACCCAGTTCCTGCGCTGACAGAAACGCTGCGTGGCTGAAATTGCTGGTCACGGCGTCGACAGATGTCAGCCAACTCGTTGATTGCGGCGCCACCGGCAATTCCATATCCTCGCTTCGTTTGACGGCATAGAAAACCCTGCTCATGAATGCCGTTTTCAAACGGGCATCGGCGCCGTCACGCGCCATCACCCCGGAAGGGCGAATTGCCACGCCATCGAGCCATCCGCGGCGCTGAAAATTCGACAGGGCGATTTCCATCATCAGCTTTTGCGCGCCATAGACCATGGCGGGGCCTAGCGGTGTGCGATCATCCACGATAGTCGGCAGCGGCTCGGAAAAAACAGCAATCGTCGAGGCAAAAACCAGCCGTGTTTCAGGACGCGTCCGGCGCAGATATTCAAACAGATCAAGTGTGGCATCAACATTGACTTGCCGTGAAAGATCATAATTGGCCTCGGCAGCCCCACCCAGAATTGCGGCGAGCAGAAAAACCTTGTCGGCACCGTCCACCACCTTGTTGCGGATGGATGGATCGGCAAAGCTTCCCCGAAACGTTTCGATCCGATGGTCATGGGGCGCCGGAAAGTCGGCTGAATCCAGCAAAGACACGGATCGCACATCAGGATTTTCCAGGATTTTTCGCGTAAGCACGGTGCCAATGAACCCGCCTGCCCCGATGATCGCGACTTTCATTTTTCCACCCTTCAATCACTTATTTGGTCACTTGACCAATCTTTACTAAACTTTATATTGTGCCTTTGCAACACTTCAGATCGACACCACGAGAATCAATTCCCTGCCAATGAAAAACCGGTTGGTGGCACGACGCCCGATAGCCGAGTGACCAACTGGACTTCGTTGTCGGGACGGTTGTATTGCAAGCGCATATTGTGTATTTGGTCGACTGTACAAATAACATGGATGATCGACATGTTCAAATTCACGGGAGTTTCAGGTGGCTAAATGGCTCAAGGAAGGCGCTGAGGCATCAGGTATCGCCGAGATTGACAGAAATGTCCGCGACGTCGTTGAAAGGACACTTGCCGACATCGAAAAACGCGGTGACGAAGCCGTGCGCGAACTCTCCAGGAAATTTGACAATTGGGACCGCGAAGATTTCCGCCTGACGCAGGACGAGATCGACCATTGCCTTGACCAGCTTACAGCCCGCGACATTCGCGATATCGAATTTGCCCAACAGCAGGTACGCAATTTTGCGCAGGTTCAAAGATCAGCCCTGCAGGATGTTGAGGTCGAAACTCTTCCCGGTGTTATCCTGGGGCACAAGAATATCCCGGTTCAGTCGGCCGGGTGTTACGTGCCAGGTGGGAAGTACCCGATGCTGGCATCGGCGCATATGTCGGTCATCACCGCAAAGGTTGCCGGTGTTCCCCGCGTTGCCACCTGCGCGCCGCCGTTCAATGGTGCACCGGCAAGCGCCATCGTGGCAGCACAGCACATGGCCGGAGCGGACGAGATTTATGCCCTCGGCGGCATTCAGGCCATCGGCGCCATGGCGCTGGGCACCCAGAGCATCCAGCCGGTTGATCTGCTGATTGGACCTGGAAATGCATTTGTCGCCGAAGCCAAAAGGCAATTGTATGGACGTGTCGGGATAGACCTGTTTGCAGGACCAACCGAAACACTGGTGATCGCCGATGAGACGGTCGATGGAGAAATATGTGCCACCGACCTGCTCGGCCAGGCGGAACATGGTCCGGACAGTCCTGCGATCCTGCTGACAACCTCCGAAAAACTCGCAAAAGAGACGATGGCCGAGGTTCAGCGCCTGCTGGAAATTCTCCCCACGGCACAGCACGCCCGCAAGGCATGGGAAACCTATGGTCAGGTGATCGTTGCCGATGACCATGACGAAATGCTGAAACTGGCAAACGACATTGCCTCTGAACATGTGCAGGTGATGACCGATCGCGATGACTGGTTCCTGGAGAACATGATGAATTATGGCGCCTTGTTCCTTGGACCGCGCACCAATGTCGCCTTTGGCGACAAGGCCATCGGCACAAACCATACCCTGCCAACAAAAAAGGCCGCCCGCTATACCGGTGGCCTGTGGGTCGGGAAATTTCTCAAAACCTGCACCTACCAGAAGGTGCTGACGGATGAAGCCAGTACCCATGTCGGGCGCTATTGTTCCCGGCTTTGTGCGCTGGAAGGCTTTTCGGGCCATGGTGAGCAGGCCAATTTGCGGGTTCGCCGCTATGGCGGTGACAACGTTCCCTATGCCGGAATAGCCGAGGAACCTCGCGGTAAATGATCAGTCTGCCTGGCGCCTCAAATCACTACCTGTGACCCAAGGGCAACATGACGCCAACGATAACAATGAAAAGAACCGACGATGTATGAACCTTTCCCCGGAAACTATGTCTGGAACCTGTCCACCAACCTGGCACTGATGTGCGGTGGCAATATCGGGGAAATCGACGAGGCCTGCCGACCGATCCGCGAAGCTGCGGAAAAGGGTGAAGATGCCGGTACAGCGCTTTTCTTCGACAGCTGGATCAATGTTGCGCAAAAGGTGCTGGCGAGCGCCGACGACGATCTGGCAAAGGGCCGCGACCTGTCAGCCGGGATAAAGTATCAGCGGGCTGCCGGTTATCTGCTGAGCGCGGAACGGATGCAGTCACGCGATTACGCGCCGCGCTGGGAGGCCTACAACAATGGCCTGAAATATTTTCGCAAAGGCATCACGTTACAGAAAAAACCGGTTGAATTTGTCGACATCCCCTATGAGGGCGGACACTTCACCGGTTTGTTCATCCCGGCCGAGAACGGCCCCGATGGCAGGCCTGCACCCTGCGTCGTGTCCTGCAACGGTCTCGATTCCATGAAGGAACAGATTTACGGCGCACAAAATCCGGAGGCTTTCCGTCTGCGTGGTGTGTCCACCCTGGTGATCGATCAGCCCGGCACCGGAGAGGCGTTGCGTTCATTCGGCCTGACGGGTGTCTATGACGCCGAACGCTGGGGATCGGCCTGTTTCGATTATCTTGCGTCCCGTGAAGACGTGGATTCCAGCCGGATCGGCATTTTCGGCCTGTCTCTGGGCGGCTACTACGCACCGCGCATTGCCTCAATGGACAAACGTTTTGTCCTGTGTGCCGTGATGGGAGCTAATCACAATTGGGGCGAAATGCAGGTCCGTCGGCTGAACCGGGAGGGCGATCGACCGGTTCCCCATTACTGGGATCATGTCCTGTGGGTCTTTGGCCACAAGGACCTTGAGGCTTTCATGGCCTGGGCGCCGAATATGGACCTGACCGGTATAATCGACAAAATGACCTGCCCGTTCCTCATTACCCATGGTGACGGTGACCGGCAAATCCCGGTGGAATACGCGCTCCAGTCCCATGACCAGGCCGTCAACAGCTCAAAGCGGGAACTGGTCATCACCAACAAGAACCAGTTCGAAGTGGAGCATTGTGGTGCAGACAACGGCACCTACCTGCGCGATCTGATTGCAGACTGGTTGTCCGAAACATTCAGGGAAATGGAAAACGGCTAATGGCAAATCCTCTGACAGGATGGCAGGTCGACCGTGCCAATATCCAATATATCGGCCATGATCTGGAGCGGCCGGAATGTATTCTTGCCGAACGCGACGGAACGCTTTGGTCCGCTGACGGGCGCGGCGGCGTGGTTCGCATTGACCCCGATGGCAGCCAGGAACTGATCCTGCAATCGGGACTGGAAGCCAACAGCGCTTCAAGCTTCGAAGACCGTTATGTTCATACGATCGGCAGCTTGCCGAACGGTCTGGCCTTTGATGAAAACGGGGACTTCCTGATTGCGAATTTCGGAACCGACCGGCTGGAACTGATGAAGCGTGACGGTGAAAGTTCCGTGCTGATGGATAATATTGACGGCCAGCCGATCGGCAAGGCGAATTTTGTCACGCGTGACCGGCAAGGACGGTTATGGCTGACTGTCACCACACGGATGATACCATGGACGGACCATGTCAAGACGAACAGCCGCGATGGCTATATCGCGCTCATCGACGACAAAGGTGCGCGCATTGTCGCCGACAATCTGTGCGGCACCAACGAGTTAAGGTTCGATCCGAAGGAAGAGTGGCTGTATGTTGCAGAAACAACATCTCGCAACATCACCCGTTTCAGGGTACAGACCAATGGCGCTCTGACCGACCGTGAGATTTATGGTCCTTCGGATGTGGGCGGCTTTTGCGATGGTATTGCCTTCGACGCCTTTGGAAACCTTTGGTCCACCCTTATCATGGCCGATCGCCTGATTGCCATTACGCCGGAGGGCAGCCTTCTGACGCTGCTTGATGACGGACCAAAGGAACCATTGGCCAAACTCGACAGAGCATGGAAGAAAGGTCAGGTAACACCGGAGCTCATGGCAGCCTGCGGCGGCAAGATTGCCCCGTGGATGGCAAGCATCACCTTTGGCGGCAGCGACCTCAAGACGGTTTATCTTGGCTCATTGCAGGGGAACCGCATTCCCTATTTCCGGTCCCCGGTTGCCGGACTGCCCCTTATATACTGGTAGAGCCCCTCAGAAGAACATGCGCGAACGGGAAGTCCTGCCAGCCGTTCACGTTTCACTTGACCACATTACTTTGCAGGCACCGCCACGTTGTCTATACAGAAAGCTGATAAAACATATTCATGTCCTTCCAGCCAGGCCGAACACCGATATGACAAAAACAGCCAGACGCCCCTCTCCTCCCGTGACACGGATCAATGGAGACCAGACGAAGGAGAAAATCCTCAACGCCGCCGAGGTCCTGTTCGGAGAAAACGGCTTTGATACCGTTTCCTTGCGTGACATCACCAGCAAAGCAGACGTAACGCTCGCTCTGGCCAGCTATCATTTTGGCACCAAAGACAATCTTTTCAAACTGGTGATATCGCGCCGGGCGAACACATTGAACAAGCTTCGCAAGCACAGGCTGGCGGCACTGAGGGAAAAGAATGACCTGACACTTCGCACAATCCTTGATGCATTCATGGAGCCGCTGTTTACCCAGATGCGCTCAAGCGACGAGGGTTGGCAGTCCTATGTAATGCTGCTGTCCAAGCTCGGGCAGTCAAACAGATGGCTCGATATCCTTCGGGAAAACTTTGATGATACGGCTACCATTTTCATCGGTGAATTGCGCAAGATACTCCCACATACCAGCGAGGAAGACCTGTTGCGCACGTTTTCGCTTGTCCTGCATTTGATGCTGGTGGGCGTTAGCAAGAACCAGCGGCTGGATACACTATCGGGTGGAGTTTTCCGCGCCGCGGATCTGGACAGGAGTTATGACGCACTTTTGCGATTTGCTCTGGCCGGAATGGAGAGCATCAGGAGCTGACGCCGTCTTCGAACAGAGCCCGGGCGCAAAGTACCTGGTCGTTATTCTCCTCTATCCAGCGAATGAGCGCGACAAACCTTTCGGTCAGTTCCTGGCCCAAAGGGGTCAGCGAGTAGTCGACACGCGGCGAGACACTGTCATAGACCTCACGACGAACAAAGCCATCGCGCTCCAGCGCCCTTAGCCGCAATGTCAGCATGCGTTGCGATATGGATTGTTCGCTGGACAGAATTGAGACCACCCGTTTCAGTTCGGCATGCCGGTAGGTACCGGTCTCCAGCACCATCAGCAGCAGAGCGGACCAGCGGTCACCCAATCGCGCAGGGATTTCACGTACCGGCGATTCCCTGTCGGGGGAAACACCTTTCATGCTGGTCAGAATGCGTGACAGTCCGTCAATTTCCAGCCCTTGCGACTTGCCCAAGGCAAGACGCAAGGCTGCCAGTTTCTCTGTTTCTTCGACCAAGAAATTCTCCGCACAACACTATAGAAACAGGCTATGGGCGCGGGCGTGAATATGCAAGTGACCGGGTTACAGGCATCGCGATGCAGGGATTGCACAGGAGGCTTCAGCCAGGTGGTCCTTCGCGCTTGCTCCTACTTGCGAAAAAGCAATGTCAGGATGAAAACAATGGTTTTGAAATCCAGCAGCTTGAAGGCCTTGCGCGCTTCGGAAGGGCTGAGTTTGGCGACCATGGGCATGGTCCCGAAAATCTTGCCCTTCAAGACAAGCATGTTGCCGTCACGCTGAATGGCGGTCACATTCATCAGTTCCTTTTTGGTGCCATCATAAATCTTCATGAGATCACCTTGTCGAAAGCGATGTCCATGTCGTCCATCATGCGGATCGCTGTGGCGCGTCCGGCTCCGTAGATGCCGCCGCCCGGGTGCTGGAACGGCCCGACCAGATAGAGGCCTTCAACCCCTGGCACGGTATATTGCCCGAGATCGGGTGTCGGGCGATGCCCGGCCGACTGATAGAGGAAAGGCGCACAGCCATGCATGTCGCCGCCAACAAAGGAGTTCGGCGAAGACCGTTCCATGTCCAGCGGTGACCAGGTGGTCCGCGCAATGATATTGTCATCGGTCAGGTTGGAAATGAACTTGCGATAATAGGACAGGTTCTTGTCGGCTTCCTGCTCCTTGATCTCGTCCCAATAGTGCGGACCATGGCCGGCAATGTCATAGGGCGCCATGGTGATCGCGTGAAAGATGCCGGCTCCCGCAGGCGCTCTGGACGGATCGGCATGGGTTTCGTCGCCGCCACCCAGAAGGGGGCGCGGAGGCACGCGTTTGCGGCGCAGATGGTCAAAATCATCCAGCAGGTCGGACAATTTGTCGAAGGTGAAATATTCCAGCATGGTTGCCTTGGTGATTTCCTCACCGGCAAAATATTTCGTCTGCTCCTTGAGATCGTAGTGACTGACAAACAGGCTTTGTGTTGACAGGTTGACCCTGCCCGCGCGTTCGGCAACAGGGCCTGGAACACCATCGACAAATTTCGTCAGCACGTGAGGGTGGATCGCTCCGATCACGCCATCGCGCGCCGGAATTTCCTCGCCGTCCGACAGGCGGACGCCTGTTGCCTTGCCGCTGGAGGACAGGATTTTTTCGACTTCGGCGTTCAACCGGAGTTCTCCGCCATTGGCTTCGAGACACCGAACCAGAGAATCCGTAAGTCCACCCGACCCTCCAATGGGTTGCGATACGCCATAAGTGTGGATGATCCCCGGCATCAGGTAAATGCCCATGCCCGTTCCAAGTTCATCGGGCAGTTGCAGGTTTTCCGTGACCAGCTTCAGCAAATGTATCTTGACGCGGTCATCCTCAAAGAGCCGGTCGATGATATCCAGCGATGAGCGATTCATGGCATCCATGATTTCACGCCCCTCATCCGATGAATCCAACATCGCCATGAAGGGGCCGAGAGGAACCGGTGGAGAATACAGGCCCGACACGAACATCGGCATCATTTCCATCGAACGGCTGGCAAAGACACGGTAGGTCTCCGCGTCCTTTTCGCTGAATTTCGCAATCTCCGCACAAGCCCGGTCGAGATCCTTGTAGGTGATCAGGGTTTTATTATCGGGAAAAATCGAGGCATAGGGCACGTCGGAATAATTGTATTTGAGCCCGAAACGGCTCACCAGCCCAAGTTCATCCTCGGTGAGCATCGGATTGCCCTGGATCATGATATGGCAACTGGAATGCACGTCATGACGGTAGCCCGGCGTGTTCAGTTCCTGAGTAACAACACCGCCGCCCGGAAATTCCTTGCGCTCCAGAACCAGAACCTTCTTGCCTGCCTTTGCCATGTAACAGGCTGCAACCAGTCCATTATGACCGGCACCCATTACCACGATATCGTAATCAGCAGCCATCTGTCTCTTCCCTGTTCTTCTTAATTATTCAACTGTCCAATTATTCTAAATCACAATTTGAGCTCTTTGAAAACAAGGCACAAATTTGTACCCGCTCACAGCCTGTGCAAAGCCCGAAGCCAGATTGACAGCTGTTGAATTGAGGCTTATTTGAATGGTCAACCAAATAACGTTTTCAGGATGGATATGGAAGCCGGAACAGTCAGACGCGTGGTCACAGGGCACGATGGGGTAGGCAAGGCTGTCGTTCAAAGCGACGGCGCACCTCCGGTAATCATCCGCAGTGACGTGCAGGCCGGATTGCGTTTCTACGAGTTGTGGAACACGTCGCAATCCCCTGCCCCCATCACCGCCAGTTGCGACGAACCCACGCTGAAACACAAAGGCACTGCACCACCGCAAACAGGCACGATCATACGCATTCTGGACCTGCCACCCGAGGGACCTGACGGCCCGCAACTTGACAAGGGACAGGTCAGGAAACTCTTCTCGGCAGTCGGCCTGGAGGAAAATGCAGCCCATGTCATGCCTGCGCGCCATCCGCTGATGCATCGTACGGAATCAATTGATTACGGCATCGTGCTGTCGGGCGAAGTCACATTGCTTCTTGATGACAGTGAGGTGCATCTGAAGGCTGGTGATGTGGTTGTCCAGCGCGGCACCATCCATGCCTGGACCAACCGAACAGCTCAGACCTGCCGCATGGCTTTCATCCTGACCGATGGAAAGTTCGATCCCGACCTTGCCGAAAGGCAGGCCGCCCATGACGCAGCCCAATCCAATGCAATCAGGGTTTCTCCATGACAGCCACGTTGTTTCCCGACCTCAAACCCCACCACGTCGGATTGAGCGTGGACAACCTGGAGGAATCCATTGCCTTCTGGTCTGAATATTTCGGCTTTGAACTGGAATTTCGCAAACATCTCGAACCGATCAGAACGCACCTGGCCTTTTTGCGCCGTGGCGATTTCCGGATGGAACTCTTTGAGAAAAAAGGTTCCGCTCCCGCGCCGCAGGAACGGCTCAAACCCAATACGGACCTCAATACGCAGGGCACCAAACATGTGTGTTTTTCTGTCGATGATGTTCAAAGCGTGCTCGAAACGCTTTACGAAAAAGGCGTTCCCATCACCGGTGTCATGCGCAATATGAGCAAGCCGATGCAATTTGAGGACGACCCGCGCATTTCGCAAGGATCTGATCGCGAGAATGCCAATGCCTTTTTCTGCCTCGCCCCTTCCGGCATTCTTGTCGAAATCCTCGCGGCATCGAGTTTTGCAGTATAAACAGGTGCCAATTTGTAATTACTCACCCCCCCAACATTTGAGCGTTTCGGGCATTGATTTCAGGATATTGTGGTCAACAGGGTCAGAAACGGGGATTTTCCGGAGAGTTTGCCGGTATCGACCACGGTTCTGACGGCGCAA